>SNQY01000053.1_pt1 | contig 92356 bp, 76 predicted proteins | sample 2580551 | NCBI WGS metagenome assembly SNQY01 (sample SAMN10953785, study PRJNA522744) | food fermentation metagenome | isolation source: 144-hour incubation of native-enriched microbial consortia from nixtamalized... | place: Mexico | collected 2017-09-24 | reverse complement strand
TCGGTATATTGAATTCTTCTACAACCGCAAACGAATCCATAGTTCGATCGGTTATTTGTCACCGGTTCAATTTGCTGCACGTTTTAAAAAGACTGCCTAGTATTTTTCACTTAGAGGGTGTCCACTTTCTTGACAGAGGTCCATTTTTGTCCTTATTTTTCGATTTTTCGCTGAATCCGCAATGGGGGTAAAAATTTACACAGCCAAAGACCGCCGGTACGAACTTCCCCGGCGGTCTTTGCTCATAGGCTGTCGATAAAATGCAGGTAGTCGCGCGCGCTATTTTCCAACTCGTCTACCAGTGCCGCAGGTTCTGCACCGGGCTCATTTCCGCCGGGTTCATTTTCTTGGCCATAGAAGGCAAAAAACGAACGATAGTCCGCATCTCAGTATAGGAAGGTCGTTTCAAAAGGAGCTAGCAAATGTTCAAGGGTGTAACGATATCTCCCGTCTTTACTGTAATCTTCTTTTCTGATTCCGGCGGACACAGCCAAGGCAATTTTGCGATTCTTTAATTTGTCGCCTCCTTTTGAACCGTAAGCCCATCCATAGGCAAAAACATCGTCAAGCCATTGTTTAAGGAGAGGCGGGCAATTAAACCAATAAATGGGGAACTGCAGCACAAGGTTACTATGCGATTCGATGAGTTGTTGTTCTTTTTTCGGATCGATGTTTCCGTTAGGGTAAACCTTATACAATTCGTGCACGGTATATTTCTCCGGATATTTGCGAAGTTCTTCCGCCCATCGCTTATTGATGACGGATGATTCTATGTTGGGGTGGGTGACGACAACAAGAGTTTTCAAGGTTTTGGCCTCCTTAAAATTGATTTATTTCCTGAGTATAATGCGCCGGCTGCAAATATGTAAGTATGCACTTTTAGTACAGGTACTTACCAAAAGGTGAGTGTTACGCGGCCTTCTCCACCCAACCGCATACCGCCGATTTTCTGGATTGAGCCATGTTTTATTTCAGGGAAATTTTGTTTAATGAGGAGCAGGCTGTTTATTACATATATTTATTCGGAATTTTAGGAGATTGAGAGCATGAAAAAGGTAAAAGTCCCTGCATTATTTCTCACAGCAGCTATGTTGTTTCTTACTTTCGTGGCGTCAGCATCTGCTATTACGGAAGCGGATGAGATGATCAGGTTGCAAATGACCCGTCGGATGTAATTCTGATCAATGGTGTTCATATATCGGGCGGCAGCGGGTATACCGGCACGTTTACAACCGTAGCGGAAAACGGTAAAAACATGGAGGTTTGGGTGAAAAACAACTCCACTTCATCCGTTTATTTGGAAATCAGCCGCAATGGAGTCGAGTTGCTGTCCGATTATGAATTAGGGCCGGGTAAACAACAAACGGTAAGTTAACAAGAGCTCGCCGCAGGCGGCTTAAGCGGAGATTGGAAAGCCTATATCTATAATAGAACCGGGGACAAATACGACCTAAACGTTAATGCAAGACAGTTTTAACTGAGTTTCATTTTATCCTTTTCAGCCCTAGGATGATAAAATAAGAGCAATCGTATTTCTATTTAGTAAATCCTAGAACAAGGAGGATTTGCAATGCAATGGCAAGAAGTACGCGAGCTGTTTCCAGATCAATTTGTTTTGTTGTCTATTCTCGATTTTCGGAAGGAAAATGGGAAGAAAATCATAACGGATATGGCTCCGGTTCGGGTTATACCGGAAAGGGAGCCGGCGGCAGTTTCTTTGTCCCCTTCATAAGGAAATCAACTTAAAGTAAGCCAGAGCGCGTGGCGCCCCGGCTTTTCAGCTTATTTATGGTACAACATAAATATTCGGTTTCGTGACCGGGCCCATGCCGTTGCCGAGGAAAAATCCGGGGTGCGGCGGCTGGTTATAGGCGACATTCTGCCAGGCGATGCTGAGCCGGTACACCGGATCGTGCATCAGGGTGTAAATTTTGTAGTTGGTGATGTCCGTGGTGGTATAAATCCGCAGCGCGGTGTTGTCGGATTTGCGCCAGATCACTTCCTCGCGCCAGTCGCCAAACAGATCGGCCTGCAGGGTTGGCGTGGCCTTGGTGCCGTTGTTGGAAGCAACGCCGGATCCGGTTAGCAGATTATACATGGAGTTATTGGAGTAGTTCCATTTGTCGATTTTAACTCCGTCGAGCAGTTCCCGGGACAGATCGCCGTCCCACCAGATGCCGAAATTAATCGAAGGCGTGGAGCTGCTGATTTTGCTGCCGGTAATCGAGTACAAGCCAACTCCGCCGCTGGCCCATACTTCTTCTCCCGGATAATTCGGATCGATGTCGGCGGCCATGCCCCGCCCGGTATCCTTGCCGGTATAAACGCCCCACAGAACTTGCCCGGTCGCGGCGTCCCACACGGCGGCACCGTAGGGGGCGCTGGTATTTTCCATTACCTTAAAAACCTCCAGGCCGGAGCGGTTCGGATTCAAATCCCCCACATGCAGCGCGTCTCCATGCCCCAGCCCCGTGTTGTACAGCTTGGCCCCGTTATCGTCGATGGTCAAGGCGCCGTAAACGATTTCATCCTTGCCGTCGCCGTCCACGTCGGCCACGCTTAAGCTGTGGTTGCCCTGGCCGGCCGTTCCCGGGTTGGTGGAGCTGTTGCTGTCAAACGTCCACTTCCGGGTTAAGGTGCTGCCGTTCCAGTTATAGGCGACCACGACCGTGCGCGTGTAATAACCGCGTGCCATAATGATGCTCGGATGGACGCCGTCCAGATAGGCCACGCTAGCGAGAAAACGGTCGACGCGGTTGCCGTAGCTGTCGCCCCAGCTGGATACGTTGCCTCTTGGCGGAACATAGTCGATGGTGCTTAAAGCTTTGCCCGTCTGTCCGTTAAATACGGTCAGATATTCGGGTCCCGACAAAATGTATCCGCTCGAGTTGCGGTAATCCGCACCGGCGTTCCCGATCGTCACGCCTGTCCCGTCAACGGTGCCGTCCGCGGTTTTGCAGACGACTTCGGCTTTGCCGTCCCCGTTGAAATCATATACGAGAAACTGCGTGTAGTGAGCGCCGGCGCGGATGTTTTTGCCCAGGTCGATCCGCCATAGGCGCGTGCCGTTTAGCTTGTACGCATCGAGGTAGACGTTGCCCGTGTATCCGCTTTGCGAGTTGTCTTTGGAGTTGGACGGGTCCCATTTCAGCACGATTTCGTATTCCCCGTCCCCGTCCAGGTCCCCGACGCTGGCGTCATTGGCGCTGTACGTGTAGCTGACGCCGTCCGGGGTCGTGCCGCCGGGCGGAATCTGGATCGGCACGTCGAGATAATTGTTCGCCCACACGCGGGCCGCAGGGGAGGCCGATTGCTCCGTTCCGTTGACGATGGCCCGGACCGTATACGAGGAGGAAGTCGTGCCTGCCGTGTCCAGATAGTTCGTGCTGTTCGTAATCGGGCTGGAATTCACCTTGGTTCCGTTCCGGTACAGATTAAACGAAACCGACAGCTCCTCGGTTCCAAGCAGCCGCCAGCTTACAAACACCCCGCCGCCGACTTTCACCGCCACCAGTCCCCGGCCAAGTTTTTCCGCTTGCCTGGGGGCTGCGGCCGACGCGGTGGAAAGGGGCGGACACGCGGCCCAAACCAGGGAGAGGCCGACAAGAAATCCGAGAGCAAGATTCCAAAAAGGGCGTAACCGCTTACTCAATACGAAAACCTCCTGTTCCTTTTTTTGAACTAGCCATGAGGTTGCAACAAAGGAGTCAACGTTAACTATTGCATAAACCGCGTTCCGATAGAATAGTTGCTTGATCCGCCAGACGAAAATTTGGCGAGGGCCTGTTTGCGAACGACATAGCGGGCGGGGGAGATAAAATGGCGGAGGCGTTACTAACCCTGCAATATCGTACTATACCGGCATGAAGCGGAGAGTGTAACATGCATGTATTAAATGCATGGAGGTATCTTGATGAGCTTGATTTCTTTTCTGACGTATTGCGTGATTGCCACATTTACGCCGGGGCCGACGAATATTGCTATCTTATCGATAGCCCATCATAATAGGCTTAAAGAGTCTTTTCGATACATGTGGGGGGCGACTGTCGCCTTTTTCATGCTGCTGTCCGCCTCCGCCGCTTTAAACGGGTTAATTGCGACCATCGTGCCGAAGATTTTGCTGGCGATGCAGATTATAGGGTGCATGTATATGCTTTATCTTGCTTATCAAGTGTACAAAATGAATCTGTCGGAAGATACAGTCACACAAGCAGCTACGTTCAGATCCGGATATGTCATGCAATTTGCAAATCCTAAAATATGGTTATTTACGATGACAGTGATCCCCGGCTATGTTATGCCCTATTACCAGTCTTCGCTGAGTATATTTGCCTTTGTGCTGGCCATCACGGTGATTGCTTTCTTGGCCTTTGTCACATGGGCGTTGTTTGGCAGAATGCTGCATCGTTTTTTGCAAAAATATCAAAAGGTTGCCAACATTGCTTTAGCGGTATTATTGGTTTATTCCGCCATAGAGATATTGGGGATATGGAGATAAAACGGGGTGATTTGGGGATGGACACATTCGTATATAAGCAAGCGGCGGGGATCACCGCGCTGTCCGCAAGTATGTCCGAGTTCGAATATGTGAAGCACAGCCATGAAGAATACGCGATGGGCGTCACTTTGCGCGGCGTCCAGCAGTACAATTTGGACGGAAGTTTCCAGTCGTCCTATCGGGACGGAGTGATGCTTTTTCATCCGGAGCAGGTGCATGATGGAAGGTCCCAGGATAGGACGGGCATCGATTATGTCATGGTATACATCCATCCGAAATTATTTATGGAGCTGGCCGGGGTGAAGGAGATCGTCAAGTTTTCTTCCCCGATCGTATATAATCGCAGGCTGAAGCAAAGCATATTGCACCTGGTCCGGGCGATTTTCGGCAATCAGGACGAAGCGCTATGTTATGAGCTGCTTGCAGCGCTTGCGGATCATTTTTCCGAAATTGAAATGAGTACGATGTTTGGTAAAGGGGACAGCCTCATAACCCGGGCCAAGGAAATGATCTACGCCAATCTGGACCATGTGCTGAAACTCGATGAGTTATGCGGGGAGCTGGGAATGACCAAATTCCAGTTTATCCGGGCGTTTAAAGCGAACACGGGCATTTCTCCGTACCGGTTCTTTTTGAACAGCAAATTGGAGCACGCCAAGCGGATGATCGAAAAAAACAAGGATATCTACGCCGCGGTTGCCGCATGCGGGTTTGTGGATTTATCGCATTTGAACAAGCATTTTAAACGCGTATACGGCATAACGGCCAGGGAATATATTTCGAATATCAGGTAGATCGTGGATAAACTTCGTTTTTCTCAAACAGCCGCTGCTGCAACCGTTAGATATCCGGGCAGCTTTTAAGGAAAAGCTTAAGCAAAAATTAATGCAACGCTGGCGGGCAGAAAAAAATCGAGCAGAGGATGTTTTGTCCTCTGCTTGATTTATTCCCGCACTGCTCTTAAGAAACGCTCCGATATCAACTGGTGCGCCGAACCATCAATTCCGTCGGGAACACTTCTTCCACAGGCTCGAGGCGCTGGCCGTCGGATTCAATGGACTCGATCATCAGCTTGGAAGCGGCCTCGGCCAATTCGTTGATGGGGTGCCGGATCGTCGATAGGCTCAGCAGCTCGGAGACGGTAGGCATATCGTCGACGCCCAGCACGGCAAGCTCCTCCGGAACGGAAAGGCCCAAATCTTTGCAGGCCTTTAACGCCCCGATGGCGGAGATGTCGTTTAAACAAAACAACGCTTGCGGCAGCTGGTTGCTTTTGGCCAGGTTCATCACGGTCTCGTATCCGAAAGATTCCGTCATATCACCGGTGATCACGGTCGGCAGTTTGCCGTTTTGCTGCAAGGTTTCGCTGGCTCCGTTCAGCCGGTCGTCGAAACCGGGAACATGGCCGTGCGGATAAGTCAAAATGACCAGCTTGTCATAGCCGCGGGATAACAAATGGTTTACCCCGGTTTGACCGCTCTGATAGTCGTTGACGCGCAGCACATGCGCTCCGTAGGATAAGTTGTGGCGTCCTACCGTAATGACCGGCACGTTGAGGTCCATTAATTTGGGCATGAATTTCTCCGTGTCCAGGGTTGCTTTGACGATGATTCCGTCGACCATCTGGATATTCATGAAAATTTCTTCAAAGTCGAGCAGAATAATTTTATATCCCAAGGCCTTTAACTGCTGCTTGATGACTTTGGCAAAATGGAGGAAGTATAAGTCCTCAAAGTAACCGTCTCCGTCATAGGTGCTATCGGATAAAACAAGCCCAATGGTATGCATTCTGCCGGTAATGAGGCTTTTGGCCACCGGGTTCACTTGATAACCTAACTTATTGATCGAGAGACTGATTTTTTCCTTTGTCTCCGCACCCATCTTCTGAAAGTTGCCGTTGAGAAAATGGGAGACCGTTGCGGGCGATACGCCCGCGTCTTTTGCGACTTGAACTAAAGTAACCCTTTTTTTTGCCATTTTTAAACCTCTGCTTCTATATGAATTGCGAAGATTTCGCCCTGATTAGCGCGGACGTCTTTCCAATACGCCGGGCAGGGCGGGAAACGCTTGATGCGGCTCGGTCTGGTACCAGTAACATACGGAACTTACGTCATCGCTTCGTTCGAATAATGCTTTTCCGTCATGCCCGATCTGTTGAACGGTGACCCGCAAATCCTCTTCAAACAAAATAGGGTCAAGTATATGCCAACGATAGAAGCCGCGCATCGGACAAGCCGCTCCATCGTAAATATGCGCTCTTGTCGTATCTTTTACGGCAAAATACGGGAAACCCATGAATGGGGTGGAGTACGTCTGCTCCTCAACCGGGTTGCCGTTGTCGTACTTCACGAAACCCCAGGCGCCGCCGAAGTAATCCTCGGTCCCCGTGCCGCAGATCGTCGGCCAATCCCGGTCGCCGTCAAGGTAAAATTTCACTTCCCCTTCGCCGTACCAATATCGGGACAGGGAGGTCCAGGCCATATAGGTGCCGACATATTTCCCTCTTCCTTTAATTCCATCTACAATTGTATAATCCTGCTTGAGCTTGGTTGGATTTTCCCGGCGAAACTGGGCGTGAAAATATTCCGTATCCTCCGCAAGCTCATCGACCAGCATATAATCAAACTGGTAGAAAAACGCCTCGATCGCTTGGGGATGCTCATTCGTTACCGTTACTTTGGCGGATTTTCTGAACGGCATCGCAAAGTAACTGTTCATGCCGCCGACCGGGTTGACCACGATCGGCATGGAGTTGACGACCGCTCTGGCCCCGAAGCCATTGCAGAAAAAATCGCCCAGCGGAACTTCCACGGACGGGGATTCTTCACCGTCCCAATACATTCGCAGCACCAGGTCGCGCAACACGAACCAGCCGGCTGCGGTCTGGTCGGTTACGGTCATCCAGATGTGCTGGATGATGCCGGGGCCTTCAACATCGACGAGCGTGGCGGTTTCGCCTTGCGCTAACGAGATGAAAGCTTTGCCTTTCCGGGCGACGCCCAAGGGACCGGCGGCTTGCCCGCCTTCGCCTTTCAGGCCGCGCGGGTTTTCCGCCGTGATCGCTCTGCTTTTTCCGTTCATTCTGCCAAAAAGTTGATTCATCGATTGCATGGTTTGATCTCTCCTTATCCTACTATCCTCTTATCCTTTAACCGCGCCATCGGACACGCCGGCCATCACGTATTTGTTCAAGAACAAGTATGTGATGATGATCGGGATGATGCTGATGCTGATGGCCGCAAACGTCTGGCCCCAATCCGTCGCGCCAAACGCCCCGATGAATTCCTGAAGCCCGACGGCGATCGTTTTGTATTGCTTGTCGTTCGTAAAGGTGTTGGAAAAAATAAAATCATTCCAAATGAAAATGAAATTGATCGAGGCGACCGTAACCGTCGTGTTGATGGTCAGCGGTGAAATGATTTTATAAAACACTTGATAAATGTTGCATCCGTCGATGACGGCGGCTTCGATCAATTCATTCGGCACGTAGCTGTAAAAACTGGTGAAAATCAAAATCGACAGCGGCAGGGCAAACCCGACTTGCGGCAGGATCAGCGCCAGATACGAGTTCAGCAGCCCAAAGTCTTTGTACATAATAAACAATGGGATCAAGGTGACCTGAATCGGAATCATGATCCCGATCGTAAAGAACAACAGCAGCTTCGAATTCAGCTTGAAATTCATTTTAACGAGGGCAAAGCCCGCCGTTGCGCTCAGGAAGATAATCAACACCAGACAGCTGAAGGTGACGATGGCGGTGTTTTTGATATACAGCAGCAGGTCGCTTTCCCGAAATACGTCGGCATAGTTGGCAAACGACCATACTGTCGGCAGCGAAAACGGCTTTGTCGTCAATTCGATGCTCGATTTGAAGCTGGACAACATCAGCCAGACCACCGGATAGATTTGCACGATCAGGATTGCGATCACAATAAAATACAGCAGGAAGGACAAAGCCGTTTTTTTGGATTTCATGGGTTACGCTTCTCCTTTCCTGGAATTAAATATGGCCCGGATGATCAGCACGGCAAGCAAGCTTTCGATGACGATAAATACGGCGATCGCGCTGCCGTAACCGTATTGGATGGTGGAGAACGCTTTTTTGTACATATAAGTTGTGACCAGCTCGGTTGTCGAACCCGGGACACCGATGATATAAGGAATATCGAACCCCCGCAGCGCCCCGGTGGTGCACATGATGAGGGCCAGGCTCAGCACATGCTTGATGCTCGGTAATTTGATATAACGGATCAACTGCCAGCCGTTCACGCCATCGATGGTGGCGGCTTCCTCGACTTCTTTCGGAATCGCGATCAGCGCCGCGTAAAAGATGACCATGTACATCCCGGTAAAGCGCCAGCCTTCGGGAATGGATACGGCGATCAGCGCGGTGTGCGGATCGGATAACCAAGCGTTCTGCAGATGGCCGAGGCCGATCCATCCCAGGAACATGTTGAGCAGGCCCAGCGGCTGCAGGGAATAGAAGTTGCGAAACATCTGGGCAATGGCGACGGTGACCACGACGGCCGGCAAATAATACAACGTTCTGAAAATGCCGGCTCCTTTTTTGACGTAAGAGAGCAGCAGCGCGAAAAACAGCCCGATGAACACTTGCATCAGCACGACGATCACGACGTACACCAGGTTGTTTTGCACGGAATTCCAGAAGTAAGGGTCATGGAACATCTTGATATAATTGCCCAGCCCAATATACTTGGCGTCCTTGATTCCGTTCCAATCTTGAAACCCGTAGTTCAGCGACTGAATGATCGGGACAAAGACGGTTCCCAAATAAAACAGCAGGGCGGGCGTGATAAATATGAGCCATGCCTTTTTGTCCTTGAGTACATTCATGTAGAATCTCCCCGTTAGTTTAGATTGACAAACTTAGGATGAAAGGTGCCCACCCGGACCTTTAGCGGGCCGGGCGGGGGGGGACAGCTTGTCCGAACGTAAGCGATCAGTTGCCGACTAGTTGCTTGCGTTTTGAGCGATGGTGTCGTCGACTTGTTTGGCGAACTCCTCCGGAGTCATGGCTCCCATGGCCAATTTCATGATCAAATCGCTCATGACGGAGTTCGTGTTGGCGTCCAGCAGCGTATCCCAAGGCTTGGCAAATTCCGCACCATAGTTGTCCATATCCTTTTTGATTCGCAGGAACAGTTCGGAGAACTTGGACTCGTCTTCAATCGTAAATTTGAGCGGGGACATCTGCTGTTTAGCCACGTAAACGTCGCTGTAATTTTTCAGGACGTAACTTAGGAAATCCTTGGCGGTCCCGTCGAACTTGCTGGCCGTGGCGGCCAGGCCGATGCCGCTGTTTCCGAAAAACTCGTTATCCGGCGTTTTGGCGCCCGCCATGGTCGGCAGATAGAAATAGTCGACATTGCCCTTCATGTTATCCGGCAGATTTTCGTCCACAAAGGACGGGATTTCCCAGGTACCCATACGGTACATAGCTGCTTCTCCGCTGAGGAACATATTTTTGGCGGTCGTGTAATCCGTTGTAGCGAACCCTTGCTGGAAGTATTGGCCGATATTGGCGACGAAATTCGCCGCTTGCATGCCGGTTTCGTCGGTCATTTTGGCTTTGCCTTGGCTCAAGTTACGGGCAAATTCGTTTCCGGTGGCGCGGAACGGAATCATCGCCGCATAGCGCAGTACAGGCCAGACATCGACCCCGTCCACGGCGATCGGGGTAATGCCTTTGTCTTTAAGCGTCTTGCTGACCGTAAGCATATCGTCGATCGTTTTTGGCACGGCCAGGTTATTTTCGGCGAAAATTTTCTTGTTGTACCAAGTCATTTCCAGATGGTATTCCAAGGGCAGAAGGTACAGACGTCCGTCGGGCAGCTCCTGGTATTTCAGTGCCGGTTCGTAGAACTGATCGTACAAACCTTGCTCTTCCAAGAACTGCTTCATGTCGACCAGCATGCCGGCATCCGCCAGTTCCTGGGCGTACGGATCGGCGTCCATATCGATAAACTCCGGAACTTGACCGGAAGCGATGAGCGTTCTTAGCTTGGTCAAGTAGGATGGTCTGTCCGCTGTCACCTGAATATCCAGTTTGAACCCGGGATGGTCCTCCGCATAGCGGTCCGCCAGCTCCTGAACGGTTTGAATGATCGCCCCGTTTTCCGGCCGGGCCGTCAGCCAGGTGATCGTTTTGCCTGAGGCCGTCTCGGATGAATTTCCTTGATCCTGCGCGCCGCTCCCGGCGTTTTTGCCCGCCGAGCCGCCGCAGCCGGCGAGAGCGGTTGCAAGCAATGCGGAGATGACGATAAGAGAGAAGACCTTTAACCTATTTCTGTTACTTGCCATTTCAATACCCCTCCATTTTTAATTTGGTTCAACCTTAATCATCAGTGCTTGACAGTCAAGCCGGGCAACAGACCGTGGCCTGAAGCGAGACTCGTGATCCGGGGGCTTTGCACGATTATCTCGTTTGATCGGGTGACTTGGCTTCCTGAACCAGAGGGATAATCGTGCAAAGTGGTTTGGAGAGACAACACCCCCTTATCTCCGTGATCATTTATTTTGTCAAGCATTGATGTTGGTCTTGAGCCTAACGTTTTGAACTTTAACCGCGCCTTCGTTCGCAAAAAAACCGAGATGCCCGGTTTTGAAGTTATAAATCCGTGTGGTCATCGCGACCATGTCGTTGACGTAAAGGCACAAAATATCGTCCTCCAAAATCAGCTTGATGCTGATCCGATTGTGCTCCGCGAAGCGGAAAGGACGCTCCAGCTCGATCATTTGCGGTTTGTCGCCGGCAATTTGCCATTGAAAGAACCCAGGCTCGGTTCTCGGCCACATATCGAAGGCGATCCGGTTATGGAACGGATCGAATTTAATGAAATAACCTGTGTCAAGCAACTTGTCGGTGCGCAATGCGATGCCGAAGTCTTTCGCTTCTTTCCAGTCCGTAAACTCGGCTTCGATCAGGACTTGGGAGGGCAGTTCATTGAAAACGCGGTAAGCCAGCCCGTCGGGAGATTCCAGTTCGAAGCCGCTTTGGTTTTCGGCGTGGCGGCAGTTTTTCTCCGCTTCAGGGATGAGATTCGTCTCACTATTAAAATGCTCATAGACCGCTTGCGGCATCCTCACCAGCAAATCGCCGTTACCGCTTTGATACACCTCGTGTACGACCAGGGTACCGGCCCATTCCCAATCGCCGTAATCGCTTGCCCCCCGCTTGGAAGGCACCCAGCCGAAAGCGTATCTTTGCCGGCCGTCCGAGGCCGTTTTCGCTGCGTAAAATCCTCTGCCGTCAAAGGTGTCCGGGATCGGGGAAGTATATACGCCCTCGATGGTTTTGCTTTTTTTGTAATGCGTTACGAACTTTTCGCTGAACGTCGAGTAGACCAAGTAATGCCAGTCTCCCATTTGAAAATAATCGGGACATTCCATGGTAATGTACTTGTCCGGATTGTAAAACGGCTCCCGGTATTGCCAGTGCACGAGATCGCCGGAAGTGAGCAGGGCAATGCAGCCGCCTTTCTTTTCGGAGGAATTCATCAGCCTCGAGGTGACCAGCATCCAGTACTCTTGCCGTTCTTCGTTGAAAAACACGAACGGATCGCGCCAATCGAACTTCTCGTAAATCACGCCGTCTCCATAAAGCTTGAAATTCGTGTCTTTGGTCCAGTTGATTCCGTCGGTTCCGGTGGCCTTTAATACAACTTGCAAGGGCTTGCCGTCCACACAAAACTCAGGGTTGGGATTATGCCCGGTGTAGAAAAGGTGATACATGCCGTTTTGATCCTTGATTACGGAACCGGTATAGGCGTTGCGGTCCGGCTCGGCTTCGCCGCCGTTCGGCAGAGCCACGCCGTAATCTTTGAAATCCAGGCCGTTTTTGGTGGTGATCAGGTTCCACGTTGTATGGTTTCCATAATCGCCGCCGGCTCTTTGGTCATGGAGATAGTAGAGTTTGTACTCTCCATGGTCATAGAACGGGATCACATCGCCGACCCATCCGTCTTGCGGTTTGTAAAATACTTTTTTCATCGTGTCATCTCCATTTAGTAAAACGTTTTACAAACTCATAATAACATAAGTTTTAAAGTTGTCAACGTTTACATTTGCTAAATGAATAGTAATTATCTAAATTGATATCAGAATATAAAAATCGCTATGGTAAAACGTTTGTCAAAATAGTAAAATAAATGTGAAAGCACTTACGGTTTTAAGAGGAGGAGTTTAAGTATGCGAATTGGTGTGATTGAAGCTGGAGGCACAAAATTCATCTGCGGGGTCGGAAATGAAAAGGGGGAAATTCTGGATCGGATCAGTTTTCCAACGGAGGCGCCGGAAAAAACGCTGGAGCAAGCGGTTTCGTATTTTCGCGGCAAAGGTGTTGAGGCGATCGGAATCGGGTCTTTCGGGCCGATTGATCTGGATCGTTCCAGTCCCACATTCGGACGGGTGACCACGACGCCGAAACCGGGATGGTCAGGCTTTGACATCGTCGGGTACATGAAAGAAAATTACCCGGTACCGATCGGTTTCGATACCGACGTGAACGCCGCGGTTTTCGGCGAGGTGAAGTGGGGAGCGGCTAAGGGATTGGATAGCTGCGTTTACTATACGGTAGGGACCGGCGTCGGCGTCGGAGTATACACGGAAGGCAGGCTGGTCCACGGACTGGTTCATCCGGAAGGGGGACATGTTTTGATCCGGCGGCACCCGGAGGATAGCTTCGGTGGCTTGTGTCCTTATCATAGCGATTGCCTGGAAGGCATGGCCAGCGGACCCGCGCTGGAGAAACGCTGGGGAGTGAAAGGAAGCGAACTGCCTGCGGATCATCAGGCTTGGGAGATGGAAGCTTATTATCTGGCGCAGGCCATTTCGGGGGTTATTCTGCTGCTATCGCCGAAAAAAGTGATTCTTGGCGGCGGGGTCATGCATCAGAAGCAGTTGTTCCCGCTCATCCGCAAGGAGGTTACCCAAATCTTAAACGGATATGTCGCATCACCGGCGATCCTTGAAGGTCTTGTCAACTATATCGTACCACCGGCCCTGGGCGACAATGCCGGATTGTGCGGGGCGCTGGCGCTTGGCATCGAGGCTGCCCATTTTGGCCCCAATAGCGGCGCTCACAACCGTTAGATTTTTTCGCCGTAGCAGTTGGTTCTATCTTGACTATGGAAGGGGAGGAATACGATGTTCCATGTGCTGGTAGCGGATGACGAGCCGCGGCATCGCCGCGGGATTGCCGACATGATCAAGACGCTGCGGCCGGACTACCGTATCTTTATGGCCAAGGATGGGGAGGAAGCCCTGCGTATCGCTACAGATAACCGGATTGATATGATATTTACGGATATTCGCATGCCCAATATGGACGGTCTGACGATGATCGAGCGTTTAAAAGCGCGGAGCGAGCCGATGAAAATCGTTATCCTGAGCGTGTACGGACACTTCGATTATGCCAGACAGGCCCTGAAGCTCGGCGCGTTCGATTATCTGCTTAAGCCGCTGGAAGTCAAAGATATGGCAGAGATGCTGGACAAGCTGGACGCCGCCATCGAGCAAGAGCGGATGCGCCTTCAAGATGGAGCGAGCCTGAAGGAGCAGTTGAGCTCGGCCATTCCTGTGTACGAGCAGCATCTGCTTAGCCGCTGGGTGCGGGCGGCGGCGAATGAAGATGAGCTGCGGGAAATTGAACGTTTGATCCCGCAGGGACAGGTCGGATTTGTATGGGTATCCAAGTTTTCCAAATCCGAGGTCGAACAGATGTATCTGGGCGAGGAATTCGCCGAAGTCAAAACCAGCTTTAAGAGCTGGATGCGCCAGGTCGCCGAACCGCTCGGCCCGGCTATTTCTTTCTACTTGGAAGGGGAAGAGCATATGCTCGTTTCTGTCATTACCCCTGCCCATTCCTTGGAATGGCTGATGAAAAAGGACGTTGAGCGACTATCTCAATTTATCGAGCAGGTTCGCTTGGAATTCGACCTTACCATATCCATGGGCGTAGGCGACGGGGTAAATGATCTACGCTGCGAAGCGCCCCGTTCCTTCGCACAAGCTTTGAATGCGCTGGAATTTACGTTTTATTGCGGGAACGGGAAACTTGTCGTCAGTAATGAAATCGCTTACAATCCGCAAAATTCGTCTTTGCCATGGGTTCCCGACGATTTCGGCATCGCGGACGCGGTGGCGGGCGGGAATCGGGACAAGGCGCGGGAGGCGTTGGACTTGTTGGTACAGCAGCTTCTGGAAGGCGGCTATCCTGCTCCCGCTCAGTTCAAACGCAGCATTTTGTATGTGCTGGTCAACCTGGTTAAGGCCAATGAGGCGGCATTGCGGAGGGAGGAAGCGGGCAATATCGTGTCCGAGATGGAATTCCGGATTCCGGCCTGTTCCACGCTGGATGAACTCCGGGCGAAAGCGGCCGATTATATGGACCGGATCATCGACGGGATCGCGGACCGGAAAAACCATAAAAACGAGCGGATTATCGAGCTGTGCCGGGCTTATCTTGCGGAGCATTACATGGAGGATCTCGCGCTCGAAACGGTGGCCAGGCAGTTTTTTTTCAGCCCCGCTTATTTCAGCAGCTTCTTTAAATCACATACGTCCCTGACGTTTACCGAATATTTGCTGCGGCTCCGAATGGAGAAAGCCAAGGAAATGCTGAAGGACGGGACCCGGAAAATTTCCGAGATTGCCCTAAGCGTGGGCTTCAGGGACGCAGGTTATTTTACCCGGATCTTCAAGCGGGAAACCGGCCTTTCACCGGAGGAATTCCGCAAGAAGGACCTGCTGTAGGTGACGCCATGAGACTGAAAAACAAGCTGATTTTATCCTATATTGTATTGATCACGCTGCCTCTGGCCACCTTGGGAACGGGAGCCTTTTATGCAAGCAAAAATATCATGCTTAAGCTGGCCCGGGATAACGTGACGGAAATCGTGCAAAAAAACAATCAAATCATCGACGAACGGCTGAAAATCATCGAGGACGACAGCCTCTCCCTGATGGTGGAATGCGACTTGTTTCAAATTTTTAACGGCCCCGCCCCGGCCGAAAGCGAACTGCTGCAGACGAATAAACGGGTCACGCAAATTTTGAGTCGCTATTTTTCTCAATCCCGGGATCTGTATTCGGTGGAGCTTGTGACCCGGGCTTTTGTTTATGGAAGCAAAGCGCGCAATACGTATCCGCCGGATCATTTTTACGAGTCCGAGCTGTACAGGCGGGCGGCCGAGCAAAAGGGGCGTCTGGCCTGGGTGCCGACCTATGACTATAGCCGGATGCACCAATTGCCGGATTTGGCCGGCGCTGACATCGAATACCGCTATTTATTTTCTGCCGTCCGGCAAATGAATCCTTCCTGCGTTCGTAATGACGCGATCGTGCGGGCTGGGGAAGGAACGGAGAAGCCGATTCTCGTGATGAATTTCCGGGACGGCGTCTATGCCGATATTTTCCGGGATAGCGTTCCGATCGATGGTGCGGTATTTGTGGTGGCCAGCGCAGATGGCACGATCATTTCCCATGCGAAAACGGAGCTCGTCGGACACAAGCTGTCTATTCCCTGGCTGGCCGAAGTGCGGAGCCGCGGCAGCGGAGCTTCCTACGTTACGGTGGACGGAAAACGGATGATCGCCTGTTACGCGGTGTCCGGGATTACGGGCTGGACCTCGGTCGTGCTGATTCCTCCCGGCGCGCTGACGAAGGATATCGGACAAACGATCACTTTTTTTATCATCACGTTGGGCGCTTCGCTGCTCCTGCTTTCGCTGTTGTTCGCCTATTTGATTTCCATGCGGATTTCCTCGCCGGTCAGCAAGCTGCTGCTTGCGATCAAGCGGGTCGGGGGCGGCGATTTCAACGCCAAAATCAAGGTGGAAGAGAAAGACGAGCTGGGGCATGTGCTGATGAAATTCAACAGCATGAACGAGAAGGTGAAGCAACTGATCGAAGAAAATTATGTCGTCAAACTGAGGGAGCGCGAAACGGAAATCATGGCGCTGAATGTCCAGCTTAACCCCCACTTTTTGTACAATACGCTGAACATCATTAACTGGATGGCCGTTTACGGGGAGAAAGAGCAGGTCAGCAAAATGCTGGTCAGCTTGTCGCGGATGCTGCATTATACGACAGACAACCGCAAGGATTCGATGCCGCTTTCCGCGGATATCGGCTGGCTGAAGGATTATATCGTCATCATGTCCAACCGTTATGAACACCGTTTCCGGGTCGACTTCGACATCGCGCCGGAGCTGATGGAAGCCAGCGTGCCGAAGCTGTTTCTGCAACCGCTGGTGGAAAATGCGATCATCCACGGGTTCGGGGATATGGAGAGCGGCGGACTGATTACGATCTACGGGCGCCGGCAGGGGGACGATATCGAGTTCTGCGTGGAGGACAACGGCCGCGGGATTATGCCGGAACGTCTCGAGGAGGTGCTGGCCGAAGACTCCGCCAACATCGGGATCAAAAACGTCGATAAGCGGGTCAAGCTGCTCTACGGCAGCCGTTACGGCATCGGCATCGAGTCCGTTCCCGAGCTGGGGACGCGGGTAAAGCTGGTCATCCCGTACCGAAGAGCATAAGGAAAACGGATTGATCGAAAAATCGTCCAGGAAACGAAAAAACGTCCCATAGGCTTCCGGGAGCGGCGACTCTACAATAAAAACAAGCGACTGCAGCGCTTACATTTCTAAGCGGGGGGATCAGCACATGAAAACAAAATCCGGCAAATTAAATGTGATGTTTGTTTTCCTAATCATTCTGGCGTTATTTGTAACCGCTTGCGGCACGGGGGGAAGCGGTTCGCAAGCGAACAAGGGAGAACAAGGCGGCGAGAACACCAAGGCGGACGGCGGGAAAAACGGAGAAAAAGTAACGCTGAAGTTCACGTTCTGGGGCAGTCCGGAGGAAAAGAAAGCGGTGGAATCGGCGATCAAAGCCTTTGAGCAGAAACATCCGAACATCACCATCAACCCGATCCACATTCCGGGCACGGATTTTCTGCAAAAGCTTAACGCCATGGTCGCCGGCAACGAAGCGCCGGATATCAGCTATTCGGCCGCCTGGAAGCTGAAAATGGGCGAGGAGGGTCTGATTTACAACTTCTTTGATTTAATGAAAGATGATCCGAGCATCAAAAAAGAGGATTACCTGGAGTATGCCTGGTGGAACTGGGACAAGGATAAAAGCGCCGGGCCGTATCAGGCGTCCGTCGTCCCTTCCCTGATGTACAACGCGGATATGTTCAAGGAAGCGGGAGTGGAACTGCCGCCTACCAAGGCGGAGGAAGCGTGGACCTGGGACGAGTTCGTGGACGCGGCCAAAAAGCTGACGCTCGACCGGAACGGCAAACATCCGGACGATCCGGGCTTCGATCCGAAGAACATCAAGCAATACGGCGTTAAACTCAGCCTCGGCTGGTCGTCTTATATGCCGATGGTGCTCTCAAACGGCGGGGATTATCTGACGGCGGACGGCAAGGAATTCGGGTTGTCCAAACCGGAGGCGACCGAAGCGCTGCAGAGAATAGCCGATCTGATTAACGTGCACCACGTCTCACCATCGCCGGTGCAGGCCAGCAGCATTCCCGCTCCGGCGACCGCGCTGCAGTCCAAAAAAGTGGCGATGGTCATCGACGGCAGCTGGAACCACCTCGATTTGAGCAAAACCAACATCAACTGGGGCGTCGGCGTTCTTCCGGTCATCAAGGACTACAAAACGTTTTTCCTCGGCGGTTCCCTGATCATCTTCAAAAGTTCGCAGCACCCTAAGGAGGCGTGGGAGTTCTCCAAATTCCTCACCGATCCGCAAAACGTACTCGACTTGCACCAAGGTTTGTGGATGCCGCAGCTCAATAAATGGTACGAGGATCCGCAGCTGATCGATGAGTGGGCTAATGAGGAGCTGCCCGGAAGACCGGCCGGTTTCCAGGATGCCGTGATGCGCTCCACCTATGAACATGCCGAGCCGTCGCCGGAAAACAACGTCAAAAACTTCGTGGAAATCGACGCCGCGGTATCCGCCGCGCTAGATCAAGTGTGGCTTGGCGAGAAAACGGCCGCAGCGGCGATGAAAGAAGTGGAGACGAAAGTGAAGCCGCTGGTACAGGGCACCTACTTGAAATAACGAAGCGCTGCCCCGAAGCGCCGTCGCCGCAAAGCACGTTGCCAGCGGCGGCGGCCTTCGCCAGGGCGTTTCGACGGAGGGGGACTTGCTTGTGGAAACCATCTCTTCCCGGAGCGGGAATCGGTTGCGGAACAAGCGCCATACAAAGCGAAGAGACCTTTACGGCTGGCTGTTTGCCATGCCGGCGATTCTGGGCCTGCTCATCTTCACGCTGGGCCCGATGCTTTACAGCCTGTACATGAGCTTTACCGACTACACCGGATCGAATTCGCCGACCTTTACGGGTCTTGACAATTATAGACGGATGTTCAGCGGCGAGGACCAATATTTTTACAAATCGCTGGCCGTTACTTTTTATTTCGTGATCCTTAGCGTACCGACCGGCATCATTTACTCCTTCTTGCTGGCCATACTTCTGAATCAGAACGTGAAAGGGAAAGCGGTCTTCCGCACGATCTTTTATTTGCCGTCGATCGTGCCGATCATCGCGATCTCGTTTATTTGGCTGTGGCTGCTCAATCCCGATCTCGGCCTGGCCAACGAGCTGCTTCGTTCGCTGGGCCTCCCGGGAAGCCAATGGATTTTCGGCGAGAAAACGGTCGTGCCTTCGCTGGCTTTAATGAATCTGTGGACGACGGGCGGGACGATGATTATTTTTCTGGCGGGCCTGCAGGACATTCCCAGATCGCTGTACGAAGCGATCGAGATGGACGGCGGAACGCGGCTCGATAAGCTGCGGCATATTACGATCCCGCTGATGACGCCGACGATTTTTTTCAACCTGATCATGGGCATCATCAACGGCTTTCAAGTGTTCTCGCAGGCTTATGTCATGACGAACGGCGGGCCCAATAACGCCAGCTTGTTCTATGTGTTCTATTTGTATAGGGAAGCGTTTCAGTTCTCGCGGATGGGGAGCGCCAGCGCGATCGCCTGGGTGCTGTTCGCCATCATTATGATTTTGACCTACGTCGTGTTCAGGACTTCGAACAAATGGGTTTATTACGAGGGGGATGGCGCGCGATGAGAGCCAAGGCTTGGTTTGAAAAAGGACTGATCTACCTGGTGCTGGCGGCCGGGGGGATCTTTAGCCTGCTGCCGCTGGTGTGGCTCGTCCGCAGTTCGCTGATGAATATGGGGCAAATTTTTGAGCTGCCGCCGGTGTGGATTCCCAACCCCGTGCAATTTTTCAATTACAGTGAGGCGCTGACCATCCTGCCTTTTGGCCGGTATTTCGTGAACACCGCGATCATCGTCGTCTTTTCGGTGCTGGGCGTCATCGTAACCAGCTCGATCAGCGCCTACAGCTTCGCCCGGATGACCTGGAAAGGCAGGAACCTGGTGTTCAGCCTGCTGCTGTCGAGCATGATGCTGCCGTACGCGGTCACCTTGATCCCGACGTTTATCGGCTGGAGCAAAGTGGGTTTAACCAATTCCTTTATCCCGCTGATCGCTCCGGCTTGGTTTGGCGGCGGCGCGTTCAATATATTCCTGCTGCGCCAGTTCTATCTCAGCATCCCGCGGGATCTGGACGAAGCGGCATACGTGGACGGCGCCGGCCATTTGCGGATATTCCGCTCGATCATCCTGCCGCTGACCAAACCCGCGCTGATCGTCGTCGGTTTGTTTTCGTTTTTGGCGGCGTGGAACGATTTTCTCGGTCCGCTCGTTTATTTGAACGACGAAACCAAATATACGCTGGCTCTCGGTCTGCAGCAGTTTAAAGGCATGTATTCGGCGGAGTGGCATTTGATGATGGCGGCGGCCACCGTGGTGCTGCTGCCAGCGATAATCGTATTTTTCATCGGGCAGCGATATTTCATCGAAGGGATTACGTTAACGGGGATTAAGGCCTGATTTGATTTTAAATGAGTGGGAGGAAGCGGAATGAATCAGTTATATTTGCGCAAGGAAGGGACGTCCCGGCGGCTGTCGAGTTGGGATCAAACGGGCGGCAACAGGGACTTCATTGTGATTGGGGCCGGGCAAACGGCGGCGATTGCGGAAATCGCCGGTTCGGGCATCATTCAGCATATTTGGATGACCATCGCGGCGAAGAACAAATACGCGTTCCGCAAAGTATTGATCCGCATGTTTTGGGATGATGAGCAGGAGGCAAGCGTGGACTCGCCGGTCGGTGATTTCTTCGGGGTCGGGCACGGTGTGGCCAGCCACTATGTGTCCGCGCCGCTCAATATGATTACGACTCAAGGCGTGATTGAAGATAAAGCGGCGATGAACTGCTTTTTTGAAATGCCGTTCCGCAAAGGGGCGCGGATCGAAATCGTCAATGAGTGCGAGGACGAGATGATCTTGTACTTTTACGTGGACTATGTGGAAAAAGAGGTGCCGGACGACAGCTTCTATTTCCACGCCTCGTGGCGCAGGGAGAATCCGACGCAGGGCTTGGTGGACTTGGCCGCGCTGAAAGCGGAACACGATCAGCAGGACAAGGCCAATTATGCCGACCAGAAAGTTTATGAGCTGAAAAATCTGACCGGGGACGACAATTACGTACTGCTGGATGCGGTGGGCGAAGGCCACTATGTGGGCTGCAACCTGAGCATCGACCACCTCAATCCGATGCCGGGCTTTAGTTGGCCGGGGGAGGGGGACGATATGTTCTTTATCGATGGCGAACCGTGGCCGCCCCGCCTGCACGGGACGGGGACGGAAGATTACTTCTGCGCCGCCTGGGGCTATCCTTCCGGCAAATATTATGCTCCGTACCACGGCTTGTCGCTGTACGCGCCGATCCGGGAAAACGGCGATGCCTGGAAAGAGAGCAACACGATTTCGTTTAACGATTATTCCGGCAAAATGACGCAATACCGCTTTCATATCGTCGATCCCGTCATCTTCCGCAAGTCGCTGCGCTTCAGCATCGAGCACGGGCACGGAAACTCCCAATCGAACGACTATGCGTCGGTCGCTTACTGGTATCAGCGCGAGCCGCATAAGGCTTTTCCGCAGATGCTGCCTGTAGCGCAGCGCCTGCCGATTCCGGAGAAGGAAAGCGCCAGGCTGTTCTACCGCACGTTCTAAGTTAAAAGGTTAAAAGCAGCGGCAAGCCGGGAAATTCCCGGACTTGCCGCTGTTTTTTTCGCCGGAGTCAAAGCGCTTTACCGAGTCTTTTATGGCAAAAATGATTCTAAGTCAATGTTGATATTTTGGATGCTTTGTGCACGTTTTAAAATAGGAGTGTCCGAAAAGCAAGGAAAGCGGGGAGTCATTAACTATGAAAGAGAAAACAAGCAGAAGCAGACATCTGGTTGATCCGGAGATTATTAGCGCGATTGATTTAATCCCGACAACCAATCTCACTGCATCTACGCTAATGGAGTCGCGAAAGAATCAAGCGCAAATGATGCGGCAACTGGATGTAACGCAGATGTTCCCGGTCACGTTGGAAGAAAAGGCGGTGCCAAGTTATTTTGGCGGTCCGGATATTCGAATAGAAATCATTAAGCCAATCCAGCCAAAGTATCCTAAAATGCCATTATATTATTCGATTCATGGCGGGGGCATGGTTATGGGGAGTCCGGTCGGGGATCGTCCGGGGAACGCGGCGCTGGCTGTACAACATGGTTTTTGTTGTGTATCGGTTTATTACCGATTAGCGCCTGAGCATGTTCAGCCAAGTCAATTGCAGGATTGCTATTCGGGGCTGAAATGGTGTATTGACCATGCGGAGGAATTGGGAATCGATACGCAAAAAGTCGCCCTTGGCGGCAGCAGCGCCGGCGCCGGCTTGGCGGCCGGTCTAGCCTTATACATTCGCGATCGGAAGGAATTCGAGGTCCATCATCTAAGATTATTGCGGCCGATGTTGGATGACCGCACGAGTATTGGGCCGGAGCATTCGTATGCGGGCGAGTTCGTTTGGACCAAACAAAGCAATTATTTTGGCTGGAAATCAGTGTTGGGGCATGAACCGGGTCAGGAGGAGGTAAGCGAGTATTACGTGCCTGCACGTGCCACATCGCTGGCCGGATTACCCCCTACTTATATAAATATAGGTACTATTGATTTATTTATCGATGAAGCCTTGCTTTTTGCAAAACAACTTGTCTTTGATGGAGTCTTGACGGAATTGCATGTCTACCCCGGGTACCATCATTTGTCCCCGATGTTTCCGGATGCGCATTTTTCCAGAGAAGGCGCCGAATCAAGTGAATACGCTTTGCTGAAAGCTTTGGATTTACTTTGATATCATATGAAAAGCACTGATGAGGAACATTTTCACCAGTGCTTTTTGTTATTTTTTATGCGAGTAAACAATTTTTTTGATCGTTTCTATCGAAAGGTAATATTCGTCCGCTAGCCGTTCGATACTGCAGCCATTCCTAAAAGCGGCTCTGATGGCGGCATTTCGCCGGTCCAGCCTCCGTCTTCCGCCGTTTAAACTGCCCCAATGTTTATATTCCGTTGTCTGCTTGGGGATGTAAAGAGTTTCCCCTTGGACATATTTTTGGATCTCCACGATCAGCTTTTCGGGTAAAACTTTCGTTGCATTCGTATATTTCATTTTGCCCGCCCCTTATTTTAGTTTTCTAAAAAATAAGGTGCAAAGCCAAAATATTAGAAAAGCTTGTTCGGCGATGAACTAGTTGTTTCGCCCCATGCAAAGTATCGCCTTCCTAATAACAGGCTTTGCATGAGTGGACAAAGTAGCGGACAATCTTAAGAGATTCTCCAATGGTAAGCACCTCCCTTAATATTGTCATTATAGCAAAAATCCGCGCCGCAAATCATCTTATTATCTGAGGGTAATGATAAAGGATTTGCTTTCTCCGGGCGGAATCGTTGCTTTGAAAATGACGGTTGTGCAGCCGTTGTGATAACCGTTTTCCACGCGGTCTCTAGCGGGCTTGCCGTTTATGAACGCCTGGGCACTTGCGGCTTGTTCGCAGGGGAGCTCCACTAGCACGGCCACCGCTCGGGCGCCGATGTTGGCCGCGATCGCTTCCGCAACATTCCCCTCCTGGCGGTAGGAGAGGTTAAACGCGCCGCTGCCGAGCCTGACACCTTCCCAGGCGAAGGAACCGGCGGCGCGCAGTGGGCGAAAAGACAAGCGGTGCGCGGGAGCATCATAGGCTATTCCTAGAATTTGCGAGACGAACAGGCCGGAAAATACCCCCGACGCCCAGCCGCATTTGCCGCAGTTGTGGTGCCGGACCACATCTCCGTACCGCGCGCCGTTAAGATAAGGCCACCACCAGAGCGAGCCGTCTACGTCGGTCAGCTTGCGGATTTGCGTAAAATAGCCGTCCGTTCCGGACATGGAGGCGAAGTCCGTAATCATGCCCAGGCCGCTCATGTAACCGGGAAACGTGCAGGCGGCGTGATCGCCCCACTGAATGCCTCTGGACTCCGGATTATAGGTCGGATTATGGGGACTTAGCGAAAATTGCATATAATGCCGGTACGCCGGATCGTCATAGGCGGCATATCCGTACAGCGGCATGAGAATCGTATCCGATTCCTCTCCATCATGATGGAACAAGTCGATGGAGCCGCCTTGCGTCAAATGGCCGATGAACTGCATGCCGAAATCCGCGTAATCGCCCGCGTACTTGCTCGCATCGTCTTTTAAGGCGTCGCTTCCGGCGCTGGTTCCTTCCGTATACTGGAGGCCGAAAGGGCCCCCCACCGTATTGAGCCGCTGCAAATCGTCCTTGATCCGCGCGGCGATGGTCCAGTAACGTTCGGCGGTTTCCGTATCCCCGAACACCTCGCCGACGATGCGGGCGTAATGGCGGAAAGCGGCCCAGGCCACGACGTTGGAGCCCGTGTGGTAGTCGCCGAGCGAATAGGCGTCCGACAGCCAGACCGAGGGAAACAGCCATGGACCGTCTTGCTTGCGGGTCCGAAGCGTCTCCTCCAACAGTCTGCGAATGCTTAAATCGATATCCGGATGGTCCAGGAAAAAGCGTTTGTCTCCAGTACTCCGGTAGTATAGACCGGCCATGACTACGGAAGACAGGGAGTTGCTAAGCGAATGGGATATACCGCCGGGATAGCGGTTGCCGGGCGGCCGGACTCCGTGCTCCAAAAACCACCGTACGCCTTGCTTGAACAGCTCCGGTTCGGCCGTTTGAAAGGGGAGGAAGGAATAGTACATATCCTTATTCCAAGTGAACTCGGTCGTCGGATATGTTCCCCAGTTCGCTCCGGCGACAGCGCCTTGGTGATCCATGGCAATCGAGCCAAAGCATTGCAGCATCGCCCGTTCATGGAATTCCGCCGCGAACGGGTCGTCTCTCATCTCCAGCCGCCCAAGCATACCGCGGAAATACGCCCAGGTCTCGTTAAGCCAGTAGAGCGTACCTTTCTCGCCGACAAGCCGGAGCGTCTCTTCCCCGGGAGGGCAAATCACTGTCGGTACCCAGATGCTCTGCCCTGGAGCAAGATGAAAGGGAGCTGTACCGTTCGCTGCGTTCCAAATATCCAATTCCACGGGATAAATGCAGAAGTCCGGCCCGGAGAATAACCGCTCCTCTTCAGTATCCGGTCGCGGCAGTGTCACTTCACCATCCACATCCTGCCCGGAGCGGTTTTGCACATGCAGGCCGTAAACCGCTCCCCGCAGGCGCGCCGTACCGTCGGCGGAAACGGGGGCGTAGACGAGCAGCGTTGCCTTAACGCCCCCAAGACGATATTCGGTAACGGGGAACAAATTATCAAGCAGCGAGGTGGCGTAAGGAAGATCGTCCCGGCCCAGGTCAACCCGCTGTTCACCCACCTTCAACGCAAACGCGTACGGTCCCGTTTTGCGGAAGTCTTTGCACATCCATACACCCGGAATATTATCGCTGGCATATTGTCCGTTATAAACGGTAACGTATTTGACCGAACCGTTCATGTTTACGTTGACTAGTGTTTTGTTATTGGAAATGTCGAAAGTCAGTTCAGGGTCGGGCAGCTTGCGCCCAAAAAAACTCAACTCGTCATTTGCGGCAAACTGCCCGTTCTCGTAGACGACGCCAAAGTAACGGCTTTTGGGCTGCGCCAAAGCTTCGCTGATGGATTGAAACGATTGCGGCATGATCTGCATTCTCCTTTGCACATCCAAATTTAGCGTTCTGCAGCGCTTTCCTTCATTATTTAGGGGCAGACCGCTTAAAGATATAGGAGAATTTTTTGAAAAGGGGATTTTTTATAGCGCTTTCATCGATACATCCTTCTCCTTAACGCTGTTGTCACTGTATAAGGGCATGATACAATTTGGTTTACGAACCAAGTCAAGAGAAAGAGGTGTTTCCCATGCCCGACCAAAACGGCATTAATGAGAATATCGTAAGCACGGGCTTGAACAATACCCGCGCCAAAACGCTGGGCGATTATTTGAAATCCCGCCGGGCCCGGCTGCAGCCGGAACAGGCGGGCTTGCCAAGATCGCACGGCCAGCGCCGGACGCCCGGCTTGCGGCGTGAAGAGGTTGCGATTTTGGCGGGCGTTAGCGCAACCTATTACACGTGGCTGGAGCAGGGGCGGGAAGTTGCCGTATCCCGGGATGTAATCGAAAGCATCGGCAAGGCGCTTAGGCTGAGCCGGGACGAGCATATGCATTTGCTTGAGCTGTGGAATGCCAACGAGCCCGAAGCGGTGACGAAGATTACGACGGAAGTGAAACCGCAGTGGAGAGAAATTGTAGATGCGATGGCTTTTCCTTGTTTTATCAGCAATGACCGGGCCGAACTGTTGGTGTGGAACCGTGCGGTCGATGAGTGCATAGCGGATTTTTCGGGACGGCCGGAGGGGCAGCGGAATATGATGACCCTGCTGTTCACCGATCCGGAGCTGCGAAAAGGCCTGATCAACTGGGAAGAGATGGCGGCGCATTCGGTGGCGATTTTCCGCACTTCCTATGACAAATATGCGCATGACCCGTGGTTTGCGCAGTTCGTGGCCGAGCTCTCCAGGGAATCCGCTGAATTTGCGGACCTTTGGCAGCTGCATCATGTGGAAGCGAAAAGAGTAACCCGGGTTTTTTACCGTGGATCTGACGAAAATCAAGTTTTTGCTTACGATATTAATTCATTAGCGTTTACGACGGATCATCCCGACCTGCACCTTTGCATTTATACCCCGGTGTCAGCCTGTTAATGCCATTACCAGTAAAAGCGTACTGTGGCTGCGCTTTGAACCGCGTTTTAGAATAAGATCATGTTTTAACGATCCATTTTTAAAGCTGCGGAAAAGAGGGGATTAAGCTGGGAAATACGATAACACAAAGGAAACTCGGAAGCCTTGGGCTTGAAGTGTCGGCCCTTGGCCTGGGCACGATGATGATGCCGGACAACGAAGAGTCGGTTCGTACCATACATGGCGCGCTGGATCTTGGCGTCACGCTGTTCGATACGGCGGATATTTACGGCGAGGAATTTATGAAGGGAAAGTTCGGCGGAAATGAGCGGCTGGTCGGCCGCGCCTTGAAAGGACGCCGGGACAAGGCCGTAATTGCGACCAAATTTGGCATTGTATCGCCGGATCTGAAAGCACACGGACACCCCGCTTATGTAAAAAAATCGGTAGACGCGAGCCTGCTGGGACTTGGCGTCGATTATATCGACCTCTATTACCAGCACCGCATCGATCCGAATACGCCGATCGAAGAGACGGTGGGCGCTATGGCGGAGCTGGTCCAGGCTGGCAAAATACGCTATATCGGCCTATCGGAAGCGACCGCCGAGCAAATTCGCCGCGCGCATGCGGTGCACCCGCTTACCGCGGTGGAGACGGAATATTCGCTGTGGAGCCGCGAAGTGGAGGATGAGGTACTGCCCGTACTGCGTGAACTCGGCATCGGTTTTGTGCCGTACAGCCCACTTGGCCGTGGGTTCCTGACCGGACAAATCCGCTCCTTCGACGATTTGCCCGAAGATGATTACCGCCGTTATTACCCGAGATTTCAGGGCGAAAACTTCAATAAAAACCTGGAGGTCGTGGCTCTCATCGAAAAGTTTGCCGCCCGCAAAGGCTGCACAGCATCTCAACTGGCGCTTGCCTGGCTGCTTGCGCAGGGAGAGCAGATCGTGCCGATTCCCGGCACGAAGCGGCTGGATCGGGTCCGGGAAAATCTCGGCGCCCTGGAGGTAACGCTCAGCGCGGAGGAACTGGCGGAAATCGAACGCATTTCGCCGAAAGGGGCCGCGGCGGGAGCGCGTTACCCGTCATTTTTGCAGTCTTGATAAATACGAGACAGCCGCTTCGCAAGTCTGGTTTAGATTTGCGGAGCGGCTGTCATTTATTTACTCGGCGCCATGTTCGATCAGCAGTTGCTTGATTTTGAGGCCGTTTGGATCATCTTCGTCGACATTTTGCAGAATCGTAAGTTCTTCTCCAAAGTCCGAATACGTCACGTTGACTTCGGCCCCTTGCTCGATCAGATAGCTGACCATCTCATAATCCGACCGGATTACAGCCCGCGCTAACAAGGGAATTCCCGTATCCCCCGTCTCATTGACATCAAAGCCGTAATTTCCTTCCAGCAGCAGTTTGGTTAGCGGCAGGTTTCCAAATGACACCGCATAATGGAGGATCGATATCCCGCCTTCATCGCCCGGCCGCAGGGACAAATCGGCTCCGTGCCCGATCAGATAGGCCGCGATATCCGTCCGGCCAAGCTCCACGGCGGCGAAGAAGGACGGAAATTCATGCTGGCCGAATCCCGCGTTCACATCGGCGTGATCCTGCTCTACCAACCGCTTCACCTCTTTCAAGGTCAGGTTGCCAAGTTCCGTATACAATTTTGCCGTGGCGCGTTCTTCACTGGTTGCATAGGGCTCCAGCTTTTCTACGGTTTGCTGATCTTGATTCACATAAGCGACCGTATAGGCGGTTTGGCCGGCTTTCGATTTGGCATTTACGTTCACCTTCTGCTCCAGCAAGTAATCCACAACCTCGTCGTACTTGGCCGCTTCCTGACTATCAGATGCATACGCTTTGCTTCCGACAGCCAGCAGCAAGGCCGTCTCTCCTTGAGCGTCCGGCGTATTCAAGTCCACTCCGCAGGCCTTAAGCTTCTTGAACGCTTCCACGTTGGCGTTCATCGCCGCGCCGGATAGTCCATATTCCGTTCGCATCCCGTCATCGGCCGCCAATATGACCGTCGGCCCCTCGTCATCTAACACGATATCGGCAGCGGACGCCCCGCCGCCATGCGGATAAAAAGACTCGCATTTTTCTTGAGCAACGCTTGGTTCTTTAGTATCGGCAGCCCCTTTAGTATCGGAAGAGGCGGCATTGGTTGCAGTCTCCTTCGCGGCAACTTTGTCCACATGGGGTTTGTTCCCGGACATATCCCCACGGCTGCCGCACGCCCCCAGCAGCATGCCGGCGATCAGCAATGCGGCTCCTGCTCCCAGCAACTGTTTCATGGTAGTCTCACTCCAGCATTCTATTTTTCCACCTATAACATGTCGGCATTTTTGGCTTTATTTTATATAGAAGCCAGCAAAAAAGTTCGGTATAGTGAATAAGACAGAGTTGCTCGGCGGGAAAGGAGAGGGATTAAAAGTGTATACGATCCTCATTGTGGAGGACGATATGAAAATCGCGGACAAGCTGCGCTCGTCCATGATGAAATATGATTTTGACGCGCGGGTTGTGGAGGATTTCAGCCGGGTCCTGGACTCGTTCCTGGAAACGCAGCCCGATTTGGTGCTGCTGGACGTGAATCTGCCGAAATTCGACGGCTTCTATTGGTGCCGGCAAATCCGGGCGAAGTCGCTTTGCCCGATCATCTTCATCTCCGCGCGCGACGGTCAGATGGATCAGGTCATGGCGCTGGAAAACGGGGCGGACGATTACATAACGAAACCGTTCGACATGGAGATTGTGATGGCCAAAATCCGCAGCCAGCTTCGCCGCGCCGTGGGGGCTTACGCCTCCGGCCGGGGGCAGGAACGGACGCTCGAATACGCGGGGATCGTACTGTACCCGGAGCGCTATATCGCGACTTACCAAGGGAGTACGGCCGATTTTACGCAAAAAGAAGCCGACCTGCTGGCCATGCTGATGGAAAAAGGCGGCCGGGTCGTCAGCCGGGAGCGGCTGCTGGATATGATGTGGGAGGACCAGCATTTTATCGACGACAATACGCTGAACGTCTATATTACGAGGGTGCGCCGGAAACTTAGGGAACTGGGAGCGGGAGACCTCATCGAAACGGTCCGGGGCGCCGGCTACCGGATCGCGGCGGACAAGGAGCCTCCGGCATGAGGCTGTTTTGGAAAGATCAGCTCCCGCTTATCCTGTTTTTTAGCGTGCAAATGCTGCTTGTCCCGTTCGTTTACTGGCTGACGGGCGAAGGGCGGCCGGTGCTGGTCGTCCTGTACGGCGTTCTGCTTAGCGGATCGGTGTTGGCCGTCTACCTGGGGTTCCGGTATGTTACGCACCGGGCGATGTACAAGGAGCTTTCCGCGGAGGAGCCGTCCGGGGAGTTTCTCAATCCGCCGCTGGGGGAGGCTCCGCTGCCGGAAGCCTTCCATGAGCGGACCGCCCATTACGAGCGGTTGTACCGTGAACAGCTGCACCGGCAGCAAAGCCGGACCGAGCAGCACCTCACTTTTATGAACCGCTGGGTCCATCAGATGAAAACGCCGCTCTCGGTGATTCAGCTGACGCTCTCCGAAGTGGAGAACGAGCCGGCCGAAAGCATCCGCGAGGAGCTGGAACGGATCCGCAAAGGACTGGACATGGTTCTCTATACCGCACGGCTGGAGCATTTTGAGCAGGATTTCGCCGTCCAAGCCATCGGACTGCGCGCGGCGGCCGGCGAAGCCGTCGCCGAGAACCGCACGCTGTTCATCCGCAAGGGCATCACGCCCAAATTCGAGATCGGCAGCGAGGTGCGCGTGTATACAGATGCCAAGTGGTTTCGCTTCATGCTGGGCCAGATTTTAACCAATGCGGTGAATTATTCGGGCGGTCCCGGCAAAGCGGTGCATCTGACCGCGGAAGACGCCGGTGAGTACATCAAGCTCCGCATACGCGACGAAGGGATTGGGATTGCCCCGGAGGATATAGGCCGGGTGTTCCATCCGTATTTTACGGGAGAGCGGGGCAGGCAGTACCGCGAATCGACCGGCATGGGGCTGTATCTCGTGCGGGAAATCGCCGGCAAGCTGGGCCATGAGGTGGAGCTGGAATCCGCGCCCGGCGAAGGCACCACGATTAGCTTGACCCTGCGCAAAGCGCACGCCAATGAAGGCACATCCTAATGGGGGTGTGTCTTCTTCCGTTATGCTGGACGGCGAACCGAACAAAAAGGCGAACACAACCTTATGGCAAATGTAAGGTCCGGTTCACCTAAACCGATGGCAGCCTAATGCGGAATTGGCGTAAAGTTAGGATATAATTTGCACACGGCACAGAAAGGAGCTGCTTTAAGTTTGGATATTCTTGAAGTCAAAGCATTAAACAAAGTTTACAGCGGTAAAGTGGCGACGCATGCCCTGACCGATATTCATCTGACGATCCGCAGGGGGGAGTTTGTCGGCATCATGGGCCCGTCGGGCAGCGGGAAAACCACGCTGCTGAACATGGTATCGACCATCGACCGGCCGAGCTCGGGCGAAGTCAGAATCGGGGGAATCAACCCGTACAATATGAAAAAACGAGAGTTGGCGCACTTTCGGCGCAAACAGCTTGGCTTCGTGTTTCAGGATTTCAATCTGCTCGATACGCTCACCGTGGCGGAAAATATCGTCCTGCCGCTGACGCTGGACAGACGTCCGTTGAAAGAAGCGGAGGCGCGGCTGGCGCAGACGGCTGCGAAGCTTGGCATCGGCGGGATTCTGAACAAACGCGTTTACGAAATCTCCGGAGGACAGCGGCAGCGGACGGCGATCGCCCGGGCCATTATCGGGTCTCCGGTGCTGCTGCTGGCGGACGAGCCGACCGGGGCGCTGGATTCCCAATCTTCGCGGGCGGTGATGGAGTCGCTGGCTGAGATTAACGAGCAGGACGGGACGACGCTGATGCTGGTGACGCATGATCCGGTGGCCGCGAGCTACTGCAACCGGATCGTCTTCATCAAAGACGGCAAGTTGGCGGCGGAAATTCACTGCGGCGAGAACCGTCAGGCTTTTTTCCAAAGAATCATCGATATGCTGTCGTTCTGGGGAGGGGATAATCGTGAACTTTCCTCAATTCGCGTTTAACAACGTCCGCCGCAATGCCCGCGCTTATGTTGCCTATTTGCTGAGCAGCGCGTTTATGGTCATGATTTTTTTCACCTATGCCGTCTTTATTAATCACCCGAACATCGCCGGCTCCTCCATGGGCAACATGACCCGGACCGGCATGACGATCGCTACCGTCATCGTTTATGTGTTCGCCTTCTTTTTCGTGCTGTATTCCATCAGCGCGTTTCTGAAGTCGCGGAACCGCGAGTTCGGCATCCTGACGATCCTGGGCGCGGAGTCCCGGCAGATTAACCTGCTGATTTTCCTGGAAAATATGCTGATCGGCGCTGTGGCCATCGTAACGGGGATCGCGGCGGGACTAATGTTGTCCAAAGTGTTTCTGCTCGTCAGCACCAGGGTGATCGATATGGAGGAGCTGCCTTTTTACTGGCCCGTAAAAGCGATCCTGCTAACCGCCGGCGCGTTTGTGCTGTTATTTCTGTTTATCTCTCTGTTCATGCTGATGTTTATTCGGAAACGCCAAGTTCTGGATTTGCTCACGGGCAGCAGCAAGCCGAAAAAAGAACCGAAAGCGAACGTGTTTATTTCCCTGTTCGGCATCGCCCTGCTCATGATAGGGTATTGGGCTCTTCATGGGAAGAAGCTCGATGAGACCGGACTTTTGATCGCGGCCGTAAGCGGCATCGCCGGAACGTACTTTTTCTACTCCCAGCTGTCCGTCTGGATCATCCGAAGACTGCAGCGCAGCCGGGCGACGGCCTGGAAGGGCACGAATCTGCTGTGGATCTCGGAAATGAGCTATAAATTGAAGGATAACGCGCGCATGCTGTTTCTGGTTTCCGTCGTTGTCGCATTGGCCTGCATGAGCACCGGGTTTGTTCTGGCTTCCCAGCAGGCGATCAGGGATTCTTTTATGGGGAACCCGTTCAATTTTAGATACACAGCTTACAGCGACGGGGATAAAACGAAGGCCGAGGAAGATCTTGCGTACATCGAAAAAGCCCTCCGTACGGCAGGCTTGGAATATCGCCTCGCGAAGGCGGATTTGCTCGCAAACAACAGCTACACGGCGGGGGAAGAGGAGACTATGCTGATTTCGCAAACGCAGTTTAACCGCCTGGCATCGGTCATGAATATCGACGCGGTGGAACAGCTCGGCGAAAGCGAAGCGGTGCTGGTGCAAACGCCGGAAACGGAGCGCGATCATCTTCCGCAAGGGGATACGATGGATATACGGATTGCGGAATCGGCGTACCCGTTCCATGTTGTTGCCCGGACGGATCCGGCTGCCTTCCTATCCAATACGGGCAAGCTGCTGGTTGTCGAGGACGGGGTATTCAAGCGGCTGGAGCAGGAACATCGGGCCGGGGGAGGTTACGTGCAAAATAACACCGTCTTTATGATTCCCGGTACCGGCAAGCTGCCAAGCAAGGAGGACCCGGAAACGAAACTGGGCCTTGAACTGACCGAGTGGAGCCGAAGCGGACATCATGAAGGTTTCCTGCAATCGCGGGCGGAAGATTATTACACCTATAAACAAACCTTCTCTCTTTTTAGTTTTATCGGTGTATTTATCGCGCTGATTTTCTCGGTCTCTTCGGCGAGCTTTCTTTATTTCAAATTGCACACGGAGCTGACCGCCGACGCGGCGATGTATCGCTCCCTGTCCAAAATCGGGCTCAGCAGCCGGGAGATGAACGTCTCAGCGACGATTCAAATTGCCGTTTTGTTTTTTATCCCGATCGCGGTGGCGGCGCTTCAGTCGCTGGTGGTGCTTGGGCCGGTCATGGAGATGATGAACTCGATGGGCCCCGTTTATGTACCCGTGCTGACCGCCTCGGCGGCTTTCCTCGCCGTCCAGATCGTGTATTTCCTGATCGTCAGAGCCCGCTATATCAAAGCGGTCAATAAAACGATGGTTTAAATTCGGCTCACGACGAAAATCAGTGCTTGACAAAATAAATGATGACGGAGATGGGGGGGTGTCTCTCCAAACCACTTTGCACGATTATCCCTTTGGTTCAGAAAGCCAAGTCACATGATCAAACGGGATAATCGTGCAAAGCCTCCGGATAGCAAGTCTCGCTCTAGGCCACGGTCTGTTGTCGGCTTGACTGTCAAGCACTGATGATTAGGTTGAACCTTAAATTCAGCAATCCATAAGAAATGTTATCCGCGCATTTCATGTATAATAAGCAGATAGCGGGGGCACAAAAACTCCTCGTGCATAAAAACATAACATCTACGGATAGTGAAGAGGAGAGGATTTATGAAGCAGTATAATACCCGCGCCATCATGGCGTCCCTGCTTATCTGCGGTTTTATCGGCATGTTCAGCGAGACGGCGCTCAACATCGCCATCAGCAATCTGATGGAAGTGTTCCAAATTTCGGCGGCGACGGCGCAGTGGTTGACGACGGGCTTTCTGCTGACTTTAGGTATTCTCATGCCGCTGTCCGGTTTGCTGCTGCAATGGTTCACGACGCGGCAGCTGTTCGTCGGCTCGGTGACGAGCTCGATCATCGGTACCTTGATCGCCGCGCTTGCGTTTAATTTCGAGATGCTAATGGTCGCGCGCGTCCTGCAGGCGATCGGCATGGGGCTTTTGATCCCGCTCATGTTCAATACGATTCTGGTCGTTTATCCGCCGGAAAAACGCGGCGCGGCAATGGGCTTCGTCGGTCTCGTCATCATGTTTGCGCCGGCGACCGGGCCGACCGTGGCGGGGCTTTTGATCGAATATTTGACTTGGCATTTCATCTTCTGGCTGTCGCTGCCGTTCCTGGTACTCGGCTTACTCGTTGGTCTGAAGTACCTGGAAAACGTCACCGAAGTGACGAAACCGCGCATCGACCTGCTATCCGTCATCCTGTCTACGCTTGGTTTTGGAGGCGTCGTGTTTGGCTTCAGCAAGGCGGGGGAAGGGGACGCGGGATGGACAAGTCCGGTCGTCATCGCATCGGTCGCCGTTGGTCTCGTTGCGCTTGCGCTGTTTGTACTTCGCCAGCTGTTCATGCGCGAGCCGATGATGAATTTGCGCGTGTTTAAGTACCCGATGTTTATCGTCGGGCTGCTGCTGGTGCTCACCTGTATGATGATCATCTTGTCCAGCATGATTGTTTTGCCGATGTACTTGCAGCAGGGAATGAAGCTTTCGCCGTTTGCCGCCGGCCTGATGCTGCTGCCGGGCAGCGCGTTGAACGGCTTCCTGTCGCCGCGCATGGGCAAGCTGTTCGACAAGTACGGTCCGAAATGGCTCGTCCTGCCCGGGCTGGCCGTTGTGGCGGCCGCGCTCTGGTTTTTCTCCGGAGTCACTCCGGTGACTTCGGTGTTTTTCATTGTCGCGCTGCATATTTGCCTGATGATCGGCATCTCGATGGTATTCATGCCAGCGCAGACGAACGGCCTGAACCAGCTGCCGCCGGAGCTGTACCCGCACGGCACCGCGGTGATGAACACGCTGCAGCAGGTGGCGGGCGCGGTCGGCACCGCGGTTGCGATCAGCATCCTGACGCACGGTATGGAGCGGTATCTCGGCGCGTCCGCGGCCCCGACCGAAGTCACCGAGGTGGCGAAAGCGATGACGCTGGGCTCGCACGGCGTGTTCCAATTCGCCATGATCGTGACGCTGATCGGGCTGGCGCTGGCACTGTTCATCCGCCGCGTCATCGTGTCGCACGGAGCGGTACATCCGTCACATTGAGCGATAAATAAAAAAACGCTGCTGACAAATGGATGTCAGCAGCGTTTTTTTTATATTTTGATTAAATCGCATCCAAGGCGTCTTTTACTTTTGATTCTACGGATGTATCCACATATTGCATGTTCATGACGTATCCGGCGTCTGCCGGTTTCAAGAAAAGAGTGATTTTTGTGCCTCCGATGATCCACTCGCTCATGAAGTAACCACCGTCAGCCAGAGGTATTGGATTATTGTTCTTATCGGCAGCCGCGATGTTGGTTTCCGGTTCCCCGTATTTGTCAATTAAGCTTTCGAGCATGCCATCGTAATAACTGATTAACCCGGCCTCGTCATAGTTGGGAACTGGCAGGTTATACATCCATTTGGCCAGTTTATTTTTATAAAACACGTATATTTCATCCGTGTAATCGGGCGCTTCCTGGTACCATAGGGCATAAATATCGCCCTCTTGTCCTTCCTCGATCAGCTGCTTATGGCTGAAGATCGCCTTCATTTGTTTCGGGGTTGCTCCCCATGGCGGAATCGCGACGGTTTTTGCCGGTTTGTCCCCGATCCAAGCTATAGCCTTTGAGGCGTCCAGTCCGATCGGTTTTCCGGTTAACTGCTTGATGGCCGATAAAGGAAGATATGTAGTTCCGTTCATCGTCTTGACCACAGCGGGCAGGGTGGCATCAGACCCGTTGATTTTGGCTTTTTTGCTTCCCGTCTTCACGGTGATAGACGAGCCGTCTGCATTCGCTGCCGTAATGGCTTTCGTCTTGCTATCGACGGTCGTGGTATAGCCTAGATCGGTAAGCACCGGTTTCAACGGAATGAGGGTGACATTTTTTTCTACAACCGTCGGGAATTTGGCCGATGAAAGTTTGCCGTCCACATAAAGCGTGTAAGAAGCGGGTGCGGAGGCGGAAGTTGGGGCTGTGAAAGAGAAAAGACCGATAAATGCAGCGAGGAACCCCGTAAGCGTTAAGTAAACTATTTTTTTCATAACGTCTCCTTTATGTATTTGGTTTCAAAATCATGGGACTATTCTCTTAAATATAACATAGGCGGTTTTAATAGGGGAGGAAGAATTTCCCTGTTGGCCAAGGAAGCGTCATGCGCAAAAAAAGAAAAAATTTTTACAACCTATAAGCGGTGCAATCATTTTTACAAAGGTTTTACGCCGGGATGACAAGCGATTAATCTCCTTTTGTTATGTTAAACCTGTTTGGAGTGTGGGTACATATCCAACCAAAATAGAGGGAGATGATCAACTACGTGTCTAAAAAGCTATTATCCATGTTGTTATGTACAGCGCTGACGTTGGGTTTATGGGCAGGATTCGGAGCCTCACCCGTGGCCAAAGCGGCTGCGCAGGGCGAGCCGGACGAGCCCACGATTCTGCTGCAGCGAAACAGCCAGTGGAAATATTTTGATCAGGGTCAAGATTTAATGTCCGTTTGGAGAGCCACGTACGATGATTCCTCTTGGGATTCCGGGTCTGCTCCTTTTGGATACAAGGATAACGGCAGCGGCATTGCCACCCCTACCTTTGGGCCGCTCAATACGGAAGTCGACTATGGGCCGGATAAAATGCTCAAGCACCGCACCACGTATTTCCGTACGCATCTGCAAGTCAATAAGGATGAGATCGACGGGTACGGACAACTGCTCGGCACATTCGCCATAGACGACGGGGCCGTTGTTTATGTGAACGGACAAGAGGTGGTCCGGTTCGGGATGCCGGCAGGCGAGATCACGTATACCACCAAAGCGACCTCAAGCCAAGATCTTCCCGTGTTGTATGAAGATGTGGATCTGACCGCGCCGCTGAAGTCCTACTTGAAGGACGGCGACAACGAAATTGCGGTCGAGGTTCATCAACAAAGCGACAGCAGTTCGGATCTTTATTTCGATATGGAGCTGATAGCGTTGGTTGAAGCTCCGGCGCTTGAAATCAGCAAGGTGACCGTAACTTTCTACGGTGATGCTACCAGTGCGAAAGGATTTACATGGTATACGCCGCTCGGCTCCTCCCGGAGCGATGTGCAGGTGGTGGAAAATCGCGGGGGAGCGCCGGATTTTAGTCAGGCCCAAACATTCAGTGGACGTACTTCCGTCTCTTCGAATTCCCCGGGAGAGCATGTTCATAAAGCGGAAGCGACAGGTTTAGCGGCGGATACCTCTTATTATTTTCGAGTCGGCGATGCCAGCTTGAACCTCTGGAGCGAAACGGGCAGCTTCCGGACCGCGCCGAAGGATGGAGCTTTTACATTCATTGATTTGACAGATACGCAAGCGAAGGACGAAAGCGAGGCCATGCTGTCCGCAGCCACCTTGTCCAAGGCGCTTGCCACCATCCCCGACGCCAAATTTGTCGTTCATAACGGGGATGTGGTGGAGCACGGCACAGCGGAGCAGGAATGGAACTGGCTGCTGGGCCATTCGCAGCCTAGTCTTTTGAATACAACGATTGTGCCGGCTGCAGGCAACCACGAGGACGATAATTATGCCTTCTACGAGCATTTCAATGTAAAACAGCCGGACAACGCAGCGACGATTACCGGCGCCTATTACTCATACGATTACAGCAATGCGCATTTCCTCGTGCTCAACTCCAATGAGAATTCGGCGGAGTACGCCGACTTCTCCGAAGCGCAAGTAGCCTGGATGAAGCAGGATGTAGAGCAAGCGAAGGCGGCGGGAGCGGAATGGATCATCGTCAATATCCATAAAGGCCCGTATACGACTTCAAATCACGCAACCGACAGCGACATCATCGGCGCGAACGGGGTAAGGAACAAAATCGCTCCGCTGATGAACGAGCTGGGGATTGATCTGGTGCTGCAGGGCCATGACCATATCTATGCGCGGACGAAGCCGATCAAACAAGACGGAACCGCTGAAGATGTTGCGAAAATTACCGAGACGCTGAATGGCCAGAGCATCGAATACGCGGTCAAGCCGGATGGAACGATCTACCTGATTCCCGCTACCGCAGGCGCCAAGGTTTATTTCAAGAACACGAAGCCGGCACTAGGTGACGCGTATTTCAATTTGTTCGAGCGCGCTGAAGAGAACCATGCCCGCAAATACGGGGACACCACCAGTTTAGCCAGAGGCCAGGTTCAGAACTTTGTCGGCATTACGATCGATGGCGGCAAGCTGACGGCCGTAACGTACGAAATCGATCAGCATCAAAACAACGCCCAGCCGTTCATTGTGGATCAGTTTGGGATTATGAAAGAGACGAAGCCGAATCCTGTTCCGGAAAAAGTGAGCAAAGTGACGGTTACGTTCCACGGGGATGCCACAACCTCCAAGGGCTTCACCTGGTATACTTCCCAGCAGGTAACCGGCAGCGATCTTCAGGTTGTGGAGAAGTCCGCCGCCGCCCCTGATTTTACGAAGGCGATCTCGTTCCAAGGGCGCTCCGCGTCTTCCACAAATTCGCCGGCGGAGCTTGTGCATAAAGCGGAAGCAACAGGGCTCAAGCCGGGTACGACCTATTATTTCCGGGTAGGCGATGCGGCGCTGGGCGTTTGGAGCGACACGGGAACTTTCCGGACCGCACCGGAGAAGGGCGCGTTTACGTTTATCGATCTGGCTGACACCCAGGCGAAGGATGAACAGGAAGCGGTGCTCTCCTCCCAGACGCTGGCCAAAGCGTTGGCCGCCGTACCGGAAGCGCAATTTGTTGTGCACAATGGCGATATTGTCGATACAGGCGTCAAGGAAGAACAGTGGAATTGGCTGCTTGGACACTCGCAGGAAAGCTTGCTCCATACGACGCTGGCGCCTTCCGCGGGCAATCACGAGGATGAGAACTACGCGTTTATTGAACACTTTAATTTGCAGGTTCCGGAGAATTCGGCAACCGAAACCGGCGCGTACTATTCATACGATTACAGCAAAACGCATTTCGTTATTTTGAATTCCAATGAGGATTCGGATACGTATGATAATTTCTCGGTAGAGCAAGTGGAATGGCTCAAACAAGATGTTCAGCAAGCCAAAAAGGCCGGGGCTCAGTGGATAATCGTGAATATTCACAAAGGTCCGTACACCACTTCGAACCATGCAACGGACTCCGATATTATGGGCGCGAATGGCGTGCGCAACAAAATCGCTCCGATCATGGCGGAACTGGATATTGATTTTGTGTTGCAGGGTCATGATCATATTTATGCGCGCACCAAACCGATCAAAGCGGATGGCAAAGCAACAGAGCCCGTCAAAATTACGGAAATGCTGAATGGGGAGAAGCTGGAATACTCGGTAAACCCGGACGGTACAATCTATTTGATCCCGGCGACCGCAGGTCCGAAGGTTTATTACAAAAACCCGAGCCCGGATCTTGGGGATGCGTACTACAGTTTGTTCGAACGTGCGGAAGAAAATCATGCGGCCAAATACGGTCCGGATCCGAAAGATAACCGGCGTCCGAAACGCAGCCAGGTGCAAAATTTCGTCGGCATTACGATTGACGGCGGCAAGCTGACAGCCGTTACGTATGAAATTGATCAGAATCTGAATGGAGCGCAGCCGTTTATTATTGATCAATTCGGGATTGAGAAGAAGGGGGCCGCTACACCGAACCCTGGTTCGGGGAATTCTGGTTCGGGCAATTCGGGTTCAGGGAATTCGGGTTCGGGAAATTCCGGTTCAGGAAAAGGGAATAACCCAGGTTCGAGTTCCGGTTCAGGAAGCGGATCAGGAGCAGGCGCGGAGAAAGAAGCGAATTCAGGGAATGGAACAAATCCGGATAGTGGGGCAGATACAGGATCGCAGCCCGGAAGCAATCCGGGTACCGGATCGGGCCGCGAGAATCCACCGGTGCTTAAGGATATTCAAGAGCATTGGGCCAAAACGGCCATCGATCAGGCTGTGGCGGCAGGCTTCGTGAACGGCTACGCTGACGGAACCTTCCGGCCGAATCAACAAGTTACACGTGCGGAATTCGTCACCATGCTGGGACGCGTATTGGATTTGAACGCGGACGGCACGCAGCTTTCATTTACGGATGTAAGTAAAATTCCTTCATGGGCGAAGGATGCAGTAGCTGAGGCCGTGGCAGCAGGCATTATCAGCGGCTACAAGGACGGCTCTTTCGGTCCGCATAAGCCGCTCAACCGGGCGGAGCTGACAGCGATGATTGTCCGCGCCGGCGGACTCCGCCCCGCTTCGCAAGCCAAGCTTGCCTTTAGCGATGCGAAGGATATACCGGCCTGGGCTGCGCCGTATGTGGCGGCCGCCGTTGATGCCGGACTTGTCGACGGAGTCGGCAACAACCGCTTCGCTCCCCAGAAAGTTGCAACCCGGGCGGAAGCCGTAACGCTTGTTGTGAAACTTCTGGAATTTGTGAAGTAGGCAACACCCGGAATGGATAATTGAATGTTAAAAAGGTTCATGGCGTTGCTGAAACGTCATGAACCTTTTTTCAATTGAAAGCTACTGTTTATATGACAAGATAACGATCTCATTGTTCAGCTTATTTGACAGGAACATGCGTACGAATGCACAAATCATCGCCAGAACGAGCAGGGTGCTGCCGGCAAACCAAATAATAGTGTCGCCATTGGGAATGAAACCAAATTTTTTAATTAAAGTAGCGGGGAGGGTAGCGGCAAAAATAAACAAAAACGAACTGACCGAAAGATAGGTGCGAATCCGCTCCGGAGATTTAGAAAGCATAGAGATTAAAGTCAATGTACTGGTAGCGAGATAAGTAAAGAGAAGGTATGTTGCCGCAAACCAAACAAAAGACACATCTTGGAACAAATGAAGCAGCACAGTCTCGTGGCTGGCAATAGCGTAACCTGCTATAAGGATGTCGAGCAAAAGGATGGGGCCGATGTTTAAACTATAGGTGGAGCGGCTGTATATGCCGGTAAGCCGGCGAACATCCACTTGGTTGGCCAGGTAATATTCACAGCGCCCCGAGCTTTTTTCCGAAATCACAATCAGACTGATGGTCAGCATATTCAAAAAGAAATAGATGGAGACATTCAACATCAAAAAAACATAGACAACGATAAACTCCATCAGGCCGGTGTTCGTTTTCAGAATTTGCAGCATGGAATTTAACGGTACAATCAACATGATGTTGAGCATGACCAGGTAGGAAGGACTTTTTAGGATGTCTCTTAAATTGAGCTTATTGATCGGGTGAATGCCCATCATTTGATCCCCTCCAGCACATCAAAAAATCTTTGCTCAAGGTCTCCCTCGAACACCTGATTATTCATCGTTTCCACGATGGAACCGGCTTTCATAATTACAATCCAGTCGCTGATCTTCTGAACCTCGGCCAGATCGTGCGAGGTAAGGATGATCGTACGGCCTTCTTCCTTCAGTTGGCTCAACACGCTGCGCATCACCCGTCTGGATTCGGGATCAACGCCGGAGGTCAACTCATCCAGCATCAGAATCGGTGTATTTCTAAGCAATGTAATCAGTAGGGAGAGCTTTCTTTTCATACCCTTTGAGTAGGTAGCAACCTTATTGTCGAGCGCTGAGTCTAATTGCAGTATGGCGGAGTAACGTTGCAGCGACGCAGAAATTTGTGCTGGGTCAAGTGAAAAATAGATGCCCAAATCGCGAATGTTCTCTCGTCCGGTTTTGGTTTCGAATAGATAGTCGTTCTCCAGCAGCACCGCAATTTGATGCTCATCACTAGCATAACGGATTGTACCTTCATCCAAGGTCAACAACCCGTTCATCAGGCGAAGCAGAGTCGTTTTCCCTGCTCCGTTCGGGCCGATGATGGCGTATATGCTGTTGCGGGGCACGGCCAGAGAAACGTTATTTATAATCTTTTGGCCATTTAATGTTTTGCCTGCGCCGGATACGAGAATAGCGTATCTTTCAATTGCTGTGGCACTTTGTGGGTGTACCATTTGCATTTCGCTCCTAGTTCCTGTGATTTGATATTTCCCCATAACAGACAATTACCACAAAAGAATTTGTTGGTGCAATGAATATGTTCATTAGAATTGCTCTTTGGACATTCAGTAGTTTGTAAAGTAATAAATAATAACTCAACTTTCACAGCAAAAAATAGGCAAACAAGCGTCACAAATCGACGCCAGGTAAGAGGGCAGTCTAAAGGGTTCGTGTCTTGGTGTTCCTGCCTGTTGCTTGCCTTTGCACGATTATCCCATTCGTTCAGGGAGCTGGGATCAGGGGGGCTAGAGCAAGGGTTCCAAAAAAAGAGAGAAGAAAAAGAGAGGGGAAAATGTGGCGGTTCAGGTGAGATTTTCGGCTTGATAAGGGAACGTACGTTTGATGTAACAAAGTGAATAGAACTCACGTTCGTAAATTCTTGATTTGGGGGGGCGAGCGGCACATGGAGGTCAATGCGGGAACGGAACTTCAACCATTCACCAGCCGTTATAACAGCGAGCAGGCCTGCATGTCTAAATTATCTCGAACCTATCTGCTTCTCCACCAAATATTTTCTTCTCCCGAGCTTGTCTATTCTCAGCTACCTGTTCAAATGGGATAATCGTGCAAAGTCTCCGGACAGCGAGTATTGATCTGCCGCGCACCCCAAGAAAAGAATACTTTAATTCACTTGGCAGTTGTTTTAGCTCGGGCTGATGGTCTAAAACAATGAAAGACACCTCTTCTAGCTCAAGGACTCAAGCTGATTTTTGCTCTGCGAAAGTTGAGTAATAAATTTTCGGCAGAAGTAAATTATAACTAAAGAGGTTTGATATAATAGTTAGGGAACTTTATTCATTAAGATCCTGGAGAGTTTCTGAAGGGGGTATGAAATAGAAAAGAATATAGAACATGAATTACGAAATTAAATTTCTTCTACCAAAAAATCGGATTCTATATTATGAATGCAAGGAGCAAAAAATTAATTTATCCCTTTAAAATATGTTATCATCAATGTATAGCCTTGATTTTCATTGGTTACATTCGTAGTGAAAGGGGTTGTTGAAATGGCTGTATCCAAGAAAGATCTTGCTAATTTAATTCAACAATTACCAGATAAAGATATCCCGCTCGTAGCTGATTTCTTAAAGCGTCTCATAAGTAATCCCCTTGATGCCCATATCCCCTACGATGATGAAGAATTAACTGAAGATGACCTAAAGGCAATTGAACAAGCAGAACTGGAATTCAAACAGGGGAAAACAATTCGCCTCAAGGATCTTGATCATGAATTACGAAATTGAGTTAAGTACAGAATCAGCAAAGTACCTTCGCAAGCTTGACAAACCAACAAGAATAAGGATCTTAAATCACTTAAACATACTCGCTGAGAATCCCAGGCATCATGAACTTGATATAAAAAAGTTGCAAGGCAAAACGAACCTTTACCGTTTAAGAGTAGGGACTTGTCGCATTCTCTATAGTATTAAAGAAATCTTTTAGTTGTATATGTCGTAACAATTGGTTCACGCGGCGATGTATATAAATGACCCATACAAGTCACTTTGTATGGGTCATTTTTTGTAGTTTCATCAATTAGGCGTGTCTTTAGCTGGTTGTTTGCTCCCAAAAAGGGGCCAAATTGACCGATAGAACCTCAATGACTTCGTCAAACATCGTTTCCACTGAGCGATCTTGAGGGTTCCGGCTCCACTGTAAAGCCGATCCGAATATGCCCCAACTGATAACGAGCGCCATAGCTTCCAATTTTTCTTGCGAAAAGCCCTGTGTGTCCACTTCATTTACCCGTTTAAGCAGGAGCCGATGAAGATCCTGATGCATGGCATTTTCAAACATCGATTCAAACGGCTTGTCTCCCGGCGTACTATTTTGTTGAAACCGCAAAAGAAAATCGAATATGGTTTGAATAAGGATTCGCAGATTTTCCGCATTGCATCTTGTTTCTTCCGGCAGTCTATCCCTTATGGTCATTTGGAATTTTTCCGTTATCCAATATTTAAGAAAATCATATTTATCCTGAAAATGCGCATAAAATGTTGTTCGATTTACGGTTGCTTGATTCGTGATATCATGCACAGAAATGGAATAGATGTTTCTTTTTTTCCCAACCAAATCGTTAAAAGCCTGTACGAATAATTGACGGGTTCTTTTAACACGAGGATCCTCGGGATTTACCGACATTTTACCCCCTCTTTCTCTTGAACTCAATAACAGACAAAATGGCAGAAATGTTGGGAACACAACAAAAACAGCTTTTTGCAGGTTGTTCGCATGGGCTCGATTCTTTTATCTTTTACTTACGATTATGATTGCATAAACAAAATCGTATGACAAGAAACTCTTTATCTGATTTGCGACCGAAAGGATGAGTGTAGAAATGATTGTTGTTACAGGAGCGAATGGAAAATTAGGCCGGAAGGTCGTAGAGGAACTTCTCAAGCGTGTTCCTGCCGGGGATATTGGTGTAAGTGTCCGTGATGTGAACAAGGCACAGGATCTAAAAGAACGCGGAGTTCGTGTTCGGGAAGGAAGTTTCGATGATTCCGAAAGTCTTCTTCACACTTTTGAGGAAGCGTCTCAGGTTCTCATTGTCTCGTCCCACTCCTTGGGAGAAGTTGCTGTTCGTCACCATCAAACCGCAATCGACGCGGCAAAGAAAGCTGGTGTTAGCCGACTGCTGTACACTAGCCAAATGTTTTCATCTGCAACGTCACATTTTTCTCCCATGAACGTTCATGCCGCTACAGAAGAGATGCTAAAATCTTCAGGAATGGCTTTTACGTCGCTGCGAAACGGCTTTTATGCCGCATCAGCGATCATGTGGATGGGGGATGCCTTGAAAACAGGGCAATTGATTGCTCCGGAAGATGGTCCTGTTGCCTGGACCACCCATTCCGACTTGGCTGAAGCCACAGCGGTCATCCTGACAGAGCAGAGATATGACGGTATAACTCCTAACCTTACGGCTTCCGAAGCGATTAACATGGATAGAATCGCATCGATTGCTTCCAAGGTCTTGGATCGGCCGATTCGGCGAATCGTCGTGTCGGATGATGAATATCGGAACCACTTGATGTCCCGAGGACTGCCGGAAGTGATGGTCGACATGCTTACGGGGATGTTTCAGGCAAGCCGCCAGGGAGATTTCTCGCAAACTAATCCCGCTTTGGAAAACCTGATTGGCAGATCCCCAGTGAATTTTACGGATTTTTTAAAAGACTTGATTGCTCAATAACACTTTTGAAAAAAAGTTATGAGCGCAAAACATGAAATTGGCAAGTAAACGCTGTTGTAACTGGACGAGGCGGCTATCCAGATCTGGAGTTGAACAAGTCATTGAAGAGTTTGGACGTCTATCCTAGCATAAGAACTAAGAAGTATCGCCCGGGCCAAGCATCATCGGTCCCGGGCGTTTTTCGTTTAAATGGAAACCTGCGGCTTCACCAAATCCACGCGAATCGGTGTAAAGACGTTCAGCAGGGCGGAGTTTTCCTCCAACGCGGTGACGCCATGTTTTTTGTTTCCGGGGATATTAATTATTACTCCAGCTTTGATCGGGTATTCCCGGCTATCAATGAATTACCCTATTACGGGGGCTAAACCAGCAGCAACGACCTCCAAAACATCACGTGCCATGACTTCCGCAGGTCTATCTTGCGGATGTCTGCTCCACTCGACGGCCGATCCAAATATGCCCCAGCTTGCTATCAGGGCGGTAGTCTCCACCGTCTCTCGTGAAACGGATGGTTCCGCTTGTTCGCTTAACCAAGTTAATAATAGGTCATATAGTTCCTTTTGCATCGCGACCTCAAACAGCGTTTCATACTGGCGATCAGCAAAAGTCATATACGGACGAGTACAGAAAAGAAAATCGAAAACGATTAAAATAAGCGTTCGCAAGCTCCCTATATCGGATAAAGCAGCATTCGGCAGCTCATCCTTTAGCTTCTCTAGGAATTTCTCCCTCATCCAGCTCTCAAGAAATGCGAATTTGTCTTCAAAATGCGCATAGAACGTGGAGCGGTTTACGGTCGCGTAGGACGTAATATCTTGTACGGTAATGGAAGAGACATTCTTCTTCCTCTGCTCAAGCAATTCCATAAAAGCTTGCATCAATAGTTGACGTGTCCGTTTCACACGTGGATCGTTTGTATTCGTGGGCATGTTACGCTTCTCCCTCTCCCTCAGGTTATATTGGTTAGCGTGCGTTTATAGGAAAGCTAAAGGACAACAAATAAGTTCATGTGTTGTATAAGCCACAAATGCGCTTGTTTACTGGTTGTACAGCCTAAACCGCTAAGCTAAGATTAGCACAGACAGTGCAGATTTTACTACACTGTCGGGTCAATCGCCCGTCAAAAGTAATACAAGAAAACTAGAAAGAATGGGGTTCTGTGAAAGCAGTAAATACCCATTATGGTGCTTGCTTGTGCAATTTACCTACGGGCTTCTTATCCAACAATTGACCGTTAGTTTAGCAAGATTATATACCGGATAAACCAAGGGAGGAAGATGAAAATGGAAAACAATCCAGTAAGTAGATACGCAGGCAAGAAAGTAGTGATCACGGGAGGCAGCAGCGGGCTCGGCCTCGCGACAGCGAAGCTGCTGGCGGATGAAGGAGCACGCGTTCTGATCACCGGCCGTACCCAGGCTAAGCTTGACTCAGCTCGTGAACAACTTGGCAACAACGCGGTCGCAGTGCAAAGCGACGCCGCGTCGTTGACAGATATCGCCGAGTTGGCCGACCGGGTAAAGGCCGAGTTCGGAACGATCGATGCTCTGTTCGTAAACGCCGGCATCACGCGCTTTGTCCCCTTCGAGTCGATGACCGAGGAAGTGTACGACGAGTTACTTACAATCAACACCAAAGGTCCGTATTTCACCGTACAGAAACTGACCCCGTTGCTAAACGCAGGCAGCGGCGTGGTGCTCACAACCTCTATCGCGAACGTAGTGGGTATCCCGATGATCAGTGCGTACGCGTCCAGTAAAGCAGCGCTGCGCTCCATGACTCGCAGTCTGGCCCGCGAGCTGTTACCGCGGAAGATTCGCGTCAACGCGGTCAGCCCCGGCCCCATCGACACCGGCATTATGGACAAGTCGATGCCGAAGGAAGCTGCAGAACAGACCAAGGAACAGATGAGACAGCAGATCCCAATGCTGCGTTTCGGTGACCCCCTCGAGGTGGCCAAAGCAGTCGCATTCCTTGCGTTCGACGCGACATACACAACCGGAGCCGAGTTCCCCGTGGACGGAGGCGGCTCTCAGATCTAAGTTCGGGAGGAAGGACGAAACCACATGACAACACCATGGACAGAAGACCACATGCTAGATCAGACCGGACGAGTGGCTATTGTAACCGGATCAAACAGCGGGATTGGTTGGGAAGCGGCGCGGGCACTAGCCAGCAAAGGAGCGACGGTCATTATGGCCTGCCGCAGCATCGCCAAAGCCAACCTTGCCGCTGACCGGATTAAAGCACTTAAGCCGTCGGGCAAGGTCGTAGGAATGGCGCTCGATCTGGGCGATCTAGCGAGCGTCCGCGCTTTTGCGGCGGCCTTTCGCCAGGACTACCAGCGGCTTGATCTCCTGATCAACAACGGCGGCGTGGCGAAGCCGCCTTACGGGAAAACAGCGCAGGGCTTCGAGCAGCAATTTGGGATCAATCACCTGGGGCATTTTGCGCTGACCGGTTTACTGCTGGATCGGCTCGACGCGACGCCGGGCGCACGCATTGTGACGGTAAGCAGTTTGTCGCATCGGTCGGGAATCATTCACTTTGACGACCTGAACTTGGAGCGGAATTACAAGCCAGCGCGCGCCTATGCTCAGAGCAAGCTGGCGAATCTACTGTTCACCTACGAGTTGCAGCGCCGGCTTGTTGCAGCAGGCCAATCAACGCTGGCAGTAGCTGTGCATCCGGGCTGGACAGCGACCAATGCGCTGCGGCATTCCAGCATGATGCGGCGCTTGAATCCGATTTTTGCCCAGACCTCGAAAATGGGTGTCTTGCCGACCCTTTATGCGGCCACTGCGTCAGACGTCCGAGGTGGAGATTACTTTGGGCCAAGCAGTCTCGAATTGCGCGGCTACCCCAAGAAGGTCGAATCGAGTGCGCGCTCGCATGACGAAGCAGCCGCGCGGCGGTTGTGGACGGTTTCCGAGGAGCTGACACAAGTGAAGTATGCACTCAACGCCGGCCCCGGTATTTGATGAAGATTTAACGTGAAGAAGGCTTCCTGATTTCGATCATAAGGCCAACATACGGTTAGTTAGGCCATCACCTTTGAACAGAATTTATGAACGGCCTTCATGCATCAATCCCTAGAAACACCGTTTGAATTAATGCAAAAACATTATTTTCCAAACAAAAATGGAGGTTATCGAAATGGAGAATTTAGATACGTCGAGCAATGATGTGAACTATCAAGCATCCAGCCCTGCTACTATGCGGACGATCCGCTTCCACGACTACGGCGAACCGGCCGAAGTCCTGCGCATGGAACAGGTCGCAGTCCCTGAACCAGGCCCGGGACGCATTCGCGTGACGGTGCGAGCTTGCGGGCTGAATCCGGTCGACTGGGCCATATGCAAAGGGCTATTTCCCGGCAATCTGCCCCGCGGTATCGGGCTGGAGCTGTCCGGGATTGTGGAGGCGGTCGGTGCGGACGTCACCGATGTCGTCATCGGTGACGCCGTCCTGGGCACCACCGACTTTATCGGCGCCCCGAGCGCCGGCGCGTCGGATCGGGCGATCCTGGACCATTGGGTCCGCATCCCTGCAGGACTCGAGTTCGTGCAAGCTGCGGCGCTTCCAATGGCGGTCACAATTGCATACAACCACCTTAAAGCACTAGGTGTTAAGCCGGGCCACACCCTGCTGGTGCACGGAGCAGGCACAATGATGGGCTTCGCTGCCGTCCAGATCGCCCTCATGCACGGCGCCAGCGTGATCGCTACCGCCGGTAGCACTTACGCCGACCGGCTCCGTTCGCTGGGAGCGGCAGTGACTTCGTACGGTGACGGAATGGTTGAGCGGGTAACCGAGCTCGCCGGGCAGCCGGTGGACCTGGTCCTGGACACTGCACCGGTCAGCGGCATAATACCCGATCTTATCCGGATCGCCGGTGGTGATCCCCGCCGTGTTCTAACCATCAGCGACTTCGCCGCAGCCGCCGAACTCGGCGTCCGCGCCAGTACCGGAGCAGACCAGACCTTCCGCTATGATGTTCTCGGCGAGTTCGCCCAGTACGCCGCAGACGGCAAGTTCACCGTTCCGGTCGCCCAGACTTTCGCCCTCGAGGACTGGCGTAGAGCACTCGACATCAGCCAGAGCGGGCAAGCCCGCGGCAAACTGATCCTCCTGCCTGCCGGCGACTGATGTAGAGACTTGATCTTCCGCGAACGGGTATGCCGGCCGATGGAAACAAGACGAAGCTCACGTATTGAACGATCGATCGTCACGACACCGATTTTATCGAGCAAAAAATCAAAGAATACGAGGAGAAAAATCCGGGTGTCGACAGTGAAATGAAGGTGATGGCGGCTCGACATCGACCCGCGCGCGCCCAGTTCGCACAAGGCTACAATGCCGCGCTTGAGAAGGCTAAAGCAGCAGGGGATACCACGATTGAAGCGGATCCCGGATTTAATGCGGCGAATTTGCAGGGGCCGTTGGTGGAGAAGCAGAGTAGGGAATACGAAGACAAGCCCATGGAGTATTGAACTTGGGCTTGTCTTTTTTCGTTAAATCAAAGGAGCTTCGCTTATTCGGTAATTGCTTTTCTCTTCGCTTTAAATATGTGAATCAGGTAATGCACAACAAGCCCCACGAATAAGAAGCTGGTTTTTTAAGCGAACCTTTCCATTTTGCTTACGGATTTGATTCTAAGCATAATACCGTACGACGTTTATACCGGTTCATCAATGGGAACTTTGAGAGGTACGACCCCGTGGGGGTTACCTGGAAACCTGATCCGGAGCAAAGCAGGATCTTTATAGGTGAAGATTGGGATTATGACGAAATAACCGAGGAGTAAGCGAATAGTTTGTATGTTGTATGTTAGTTAACTCGAGTTATAGGTATTTGAAAGAAAACCATTAGTTAAGGGATCATTGTTTACTAATCGTTCTTAAACTTGTATGATAAGTGAAGGAAGGAGGAGGCTGTAAATGGCAAGACCCAGAGAATTTGATCAGGAGACCGCATTGAACAAAGCCATGGAATTGTTCTGGGAGAAAGGGTATGAGAGAACATCCATTCAGGATTTGGTCGAACGCACCGGAGTTCATAGGGGGAGCCTGTACGATACGTTTGGCGATAAAAATCAATTGTTTCTCACCTGCTTGGATCGATTCAGGGAAGTGACGAAAGATCGAGCCTTTCGCATCCTTGAGGAGGACGGGGAACCCAAAGAATTGTTACGTCGTTTTTTCGATACATTGGTTGATGTGGCTTTAAGCAACGAAACGGGACGCCGAGGCTGCTTTATCGCAAATACAGCAATGGAACTGGGCGCAGTGGATTCGGCGATCTCCTCTCGGATCGAAGCTTATACGTTGGATATGGAAATCGCTTTTTATAAATTTCTGATGCGCGCTCAGCAGTTGGGTAAATTAAAGGCAAAGCTGAATGTTCGTGAGACGGCCAGATTTCTTGTGGGGACGAGGCACGGGCTTTATGTACTCGCTAAAACAGCCACGGATCGTAAAGTATTGGAGGATGCCGCTAAAGTAGCCATGTCCATTATCTTGTGATCTTAGGGTTTAGGGAATCAGCTAGCAGAGGGAAGACACGATTATAGTTGACTAATCGTTCTTAAATCGTGTATGATAGCTCTGGAGGTTGAACTTCCTGAACATTTACGAGAACGATCATTCTAGAAATGAAATTGACATAGTGGAGGGGGGAGCAGCAACTTCATAGGTGTAATATTTTTTTTTTGATCATTAAAGAACGATCGTTCAAGAAAAGAAAGCCGAATCGAATAGATCCCAAATTTGTGAAAAGGAGCTGTTAACTATGGATATTTCAAAACAAGTTGCGTTGGTTACTGGTGCTAACCGAGGGCTTGGCCACCACCTTGCAAATGAGCTTCTCTCTAGAGGAGCCAAGGTTTATGCCGGAGCGAGAGATCCAAAAACAATTCAATTGCCGGGAGTGATCCCGGTACAACTGGATATTACGGATCCCCAATCGGTAGCTGAAGCGGCACGGGCGGTTCCCGATCTGACTTTGCTGATCAACAATGCAGGATCACATACGGGAGCATCGTTGCTTGATGGGGATATCGATCAGATTCGCTTGGATATGGATACTCACTTCTTCGGCACATTATCGATGATTCGTGCTTTTGCACCGATTATTGAAAAAAATGGCGGTGGGTCCATTCTAAATATCCTTTCCACCCTGTCCTGGTTTAGTGTGGGTGTAACGGCATATCCTGCCGCAAAATCGGCTGAATGGAATATGACGAATACGCTTCGTTTGGCTCTGGCTGAGAAAAATATCAGAGTGGCCGGGCTGCATGTGGCATATATGGACACGGATATGACAGCAAATGTTAAAGCACCTAAAGCTAGTCCTGCTGATATAGCCAGAATCGCGATCGATGGGATTGCAGCTGATAGCTATGAAATTATAGCCGATGATTGGAGCCGCAAAGTGCAGCGTGATTTTGCTGGCGGCATACAAGCCGTGTATCCTCAATTGTTCCAATAAGAAAATTAAGGAGCGGAATTATTATGGCAACTGTGTTGTACGTGACAGCACATCCTTTTCAAGACGATTCTCACAGCTTGCGCGTGGGCAGACATTTTATCGAAACTTATCAGGAAGCCAACCCCGGTGATGAAGTCATTCATCTGGATCTGTATCGCATGGATCTTCCGCAAATCGACGAGGATCTATTGAGACGTTGGGGTCAACCGGCAAGCGGATCCTCCTTTGATGAGCTTAGCGAAGAGTCAAAGAAAAAAGCGGTACGGATGAGCGAAATTGTAGATCAATTCATGGCGGCGGATAAAATCGTCATTGTCAATCCGGTATGGAACTATTCTTTCCCGTCAATCCTGAAAATGTATCTTGACGCCGTTTTGGTTCCGGGTAAAACGTTTACACGAGCCAATAATGGATTGCGGGGGTTATCCGGTCTGATGGGAACGCAGCAAGGTAAGAAGGTAATGCACATTCAGGCTTCCGGTACGGTGCTTTCCCATGGAAAATTTGAAGATGTAGAATTTAGTCATCGTTATATCAAAGCCGCGATGAATTTCCTCGGGATAGAAGATGTACGAGCGATTTTTGTTGAGGGCACCAGTGAGCATCCGGACAAGGCGCAAAACATCATGGAACAAGCGATCCGGCAAGCCGTATCGGCAGCCAAAAACTTTTAAAATAATAATGTTTTTCCGGCTACAATAAGGAATTCTTGAATTCTTGTTGTAGCCTTATTTTATTTCACGCGCATTATTCAGGAGCTTTTTGGGAGGAAAGCGGGAAGAAAGTGGGAGGTGATTTAATCCAGTCGCTACTCCTTTGGACCTCCGCCAGATCGGGTGAGGTAAGGATAATTGTTCGGCTTAAACATACTCGCTGAAAATCCCAAGCATCCTGAACTCGATATAAAAAAGCCGCAAGGGAAAACGAACCTTTATCGTTTAAGAGTAGGGACTTGTCGCATTCTCTACAATATTAGAAAATCTTTTAGTTGCATATGTCGTAACAATTGGTTCACGACGCAATGTATATAAATGACCCATACAAGCCACTTTGTATGGGTCATTTTTTTTAGATTGTTCAATAAAATTCTATCTCTTCACTAAATCCTCGCGAATCGGCGTAAAGACGTCTAGCAGGGCGGAGTTTTCCTCCAGTGCGGTGACGCCATGTTTCGCGTTTCCGGGAATATTAATCGTGTCTCCGGCTCCGATGCAGTATTCCCGGCCATCGATGCGGAAAATAAAGCTTCCGCGTAGGCAGTAGCTCATTTGCTGGTGGGGGTGGCTATGCTCGTAGCCTTCGGCCCCTTTGGCAAAATGCACTTCCATCATCATCAGACTGTCCTCGGCTCTTAAAATGCAGCGTTTCACGCCCGGTTCGGCATCTTCCCATACTCCAATATTGCTCATAGATTTAACTCCTCCCGTAATTGGATTGCGGCAGCAGGACGCAAAGGCGGTTGGCTTCTATTTGCAGCGATTGTCCGATTAGTTCGCCGCCGTTTTCTCCATTTCCGCCGTTTTCGCTATTCGCCTGATTCTGCCCGCCCAATAATCTCAATGATCCCAAGGCTGCTAGATGTAAAGTTTGCGTCCGCTTCGACCCATTCACTACAACGATACACCATGCCCCGTCGGGTTTGGTGATTTTGTAGCAGCGCACTTGCGGCCGAGGATCGGAATGGGGGGGATCGGCTTGGTCCGACGGCCGGTTATCCAAATGGGCAGCTTGGGCTAGCAGCTGATCATCCATATAGGCAGTTTGGGCTGACAGCTGATCATCCAATGGAGCGACTTCGGTTCGAGCCGGATTGTCCAATTGGATAGCTTCGATACGAGCCCTCAGTTCCCCTTCTTCATGGGGATGCAGCAGCACCAAATAATCATCGGTAGCACGACCATACACCTTAAAATGCTGCTGCACCGGCAAGGGGTAGTTGCCGGCGACGGCGCCTTGATCCGTGACGATCACAGGCCGCTTCGGTTCGGCGATGACGGCGCTTAATTGCATGCCGCCCAGACAATACGCGTCGATGTGCTGTTCCCCAATATCCGCTCCGGTGCTCAGCGTGTGCAGGTTCCATACGCGTCCCGACTCGCCGTCGATGCGGTCCCAGACCAGGTAAACTTCCAATCCGGCTTTGATAAAAACAAAATGCCGATGATATTCGCGGATGTTCGGATCGGGGATCCGGCTTCGGACATAATCCAGTTCCACGGAGAAAACCGCCTGCTCGCATTGGCTGCGCAGCGGGACTTCCTGCCATTCTCCCGAAAGGCCGGCAAACTGCACGACATTATGGGCCGCGCTGGACACGTACCAATGCCTGTCGCCATTGTAATAGCCGCCGGTTCCAGAGTCGAGCGTCAAAGGCACCTGATGGCTCCAGATCGAGAAATGCCCTTCATCGTGATGGGCATGGTACGTAAGCGGGGAAGCCTCGTAAATTGCATAATGCTCGTACCGGTTCGGACCCTGTGGATTGCGGAAAATCACGTAGCCCATGCCGGGATAATGAAGCGAACCTAATTCGGGAGCTTCTTCCGGCAAATCCGGCTCGGGAAACAGCAGGGCCGCGAGCGGGTAGGGAGAAGCGCCGGAATCCCGGACGGGCGCACCCCCGCGCCGCCAAGCCCACATCATTTCCTTGGCCAACTTGGGGTCATTCTCCATGTAAAAAGGAGCCGCATAACCCAGCAGCCGGAACCAGTGCTCCTGCACATTGGCATCGCCGACCGCTGGCGTCAGCATGACGGCGGGGCTGTCCGGCGCGGCTTGAATCCGGTCCGCCGGCACGGCCGTTCCGATCAAAAAACGGTACATGCCTTTGACCTTCTCACGCTGAAAATAATCGACTCCCTTGAGCCGTTTCAGCAGGACAAAAAATAGAAAATAACGATGGAGCACCGCGCAATGGTATCTGATATTTTCCGGCCAGGCTCCGCAATCGTCCACAACGTGATCGAGCTGCCAATCCACCACCTCCAAGGCGTGCGCCAGATATTCCCCCGCCTTCGGCTCCTGCGGGAACAGCAGAGCATACACTCCCAGGCCTGTGGCCCGGTCCGCGTTCCAGTTGCTGCGCATCCCGCCTTTTTCATCAGGGAATTCTGCGAGGTCATAACGGTAATATCCCGTATCCATCATTAAGTTGGAAATATAGCGGAAGTACGCCAATAGCGCTGCTGTTTCATCCCGGTCAAACACACCGGAAGGGGCGATCTGGCGATAGATCACCGAGATGACCGCCAAACCTCTGCCGATATGGACCGCACCGTAAACATCGTCGTCATGCCAACCCGTGGCTTTAAAAATGTCCATGCCCTGGATCATATCGCGCAGCATGTACAGTAATTTTTGCTTACAGCGCTCGGCGCTGGAGAAATCGCCTTCCACCATAAACCGGTTGGCGTCCGCTCCGGCCGCTTCAAGAAAATAAGACCAAGGGCTTGGCGTGGGCCGGTTGAAGGGAGGCGAACATAGGGGAATTTCGCGCTCCAGCGGGCCTTCGCTGCTCCGGAAACGAACCTCCGTATAAACACCAACGGTTAAGGGAACTTCCAAACTCAGCGTAATCTGGGCGCTGTAGTGTTCGCCCGCCCGCATGGGAATCGGCGCGCCGTAATGCAGCACAGTGTCCGCACCCGCCGAGGCATTGGCCACGCAAATGCACTGGGCTTCTGCCGTGGAGTCCGTGCCGCTGACCGTCGTGACCCCGGAAGGCTGCATAGCCGCCGCGCCCAAGGGCAGGGGTTGAAGCCGAAGCTCGCTTCCATCCGCCACTTCGGCCTCCCAGTGGGCCAAATCCTGCGCAAAATTCGCGTTCTCCAGCTCCACGGGCAACCCGCGCTGGGAAAACGTCAGCCTCATGCCGCTGATGCGGGCCGTCCCTTTTCCGGCGATATGAATGGAAATGAGCGCATATCGGACTCCTTCAGGCACCTTAAACACAAACGGATACGTACGAAAATTGGCTTGCTCTCTAAGCGGAGCGGTTATGGCCCTGGCGGCATAACGCTGCGAGAGCTCTTTTTGCCGTAGATACTCCTCCTGCAGCGCGGGATTTGTCCTGATGCGGTTTCGCACGGCCTCCAGTTCACCCGCATCGTACAAGCCGTAAGAGGCTGCTGCCCCTTCGCCGTTCATAGGTTTCATCGTCCTCGTCACCCTCCTAAAAGTTGAAGTTCCAGTTCAACGATAATCATCTCTCGTCCTAATTCTAATTGAATACAGGCTGCCGCCGGGATGGAGAAACAAGCGAAGGGCAGGGGACAAATCGACTGAAAAGTGATTTTCCCCCCTTAACACAGTGGGTTTCTCCCTAACCGCTTCCGCCTGCGGGCTTTTATCTTAGGATTAAGAAAAGCAACGCTTGATGACAGGAGGAAAAACAGTGAACAACGCAAAACGCCAAATCCATGCCTGGACGTTCGTCGTGCCGAGTCTGATTTTGACGCTGGTGTTTGGGGTGTATCCGATTATTTGGGCGCTTAAGTACATGTTTTACGATTATCAGGGGTATGGTGAACCTTTGTTTATCGGACTGAATAACTTCGGGCGGTTGTTCCGGGATACGGAGTTTTGGCAGTCGGTGTTGAATACGTTCGTGTATGCTGGCGGGAAGCTGCTGGTGACGATTCCTTTGTCCTTTGTGCTGGCGGTCATTTTGAACCGGCCTTTCGCGGGAAGGCAGCTATTGCGGGCAGTGTATTTCCTCCCTACCATCGTAAGTTCTTCCGTGATGGCGATTGTATTCTATGTCGTGTTCAACTCCTACAACGGGAAGATCAATCAGATGCTGCTCGCCTCCGGCATCATTTCGGCGCCCATAGACTGGTTAGGGCCCAAGTATGCCTTGCTAACTTCCATTATTGTGGCGATTTGGGGAGCGATCGGCAACTATATGCTGCTGTTCCTGGCCGGGCTGCAAAATATTCCCGAAGATCTGTACGAAGCTGCATCCCTGGATGGAGCCGGACCGGTCCGCAAAATGTGGAGCATTACCGTGCCGATGCTGGGACCGGTGCTGCAAATGATCGTGATGTTGGCGATAATCGTCTCGCTGAAAGGGTACGAGAGCATCATGGTGCTGACGGAAGGCGGACCTTACGGCAAGACGAATGTCATGTACCTCTATTTGTATAAATTATTTTTCCCGGTATCCAGCGGGGGAGCAAGCGCCCAGCAATTCGGATACGGGAGCGCGGTCGGTTTTGCCACGGCGGTCATCGTCGGGGTGATCACTTTGCTTTACTTCCGTCTTTCCAAAAAACTGAACGAAATCTACTGACAGAGAGGAGATAAGCCGATGAATAAGATATCAAGCGTTCTATTATGGATATTTCTTTTGGTCGTCGCCGTATTTACCTTGTTTCCGATCCTGCTTGCTTTCTTCGGCTCCTTAAAGTCGAATTTGGAGCTGACCACGGGCGCTACGCTACTTCCAAACGAGTGGAAATTCAGCAATTACGCGCAGGCCTGGGAGGTCGCCAATTTCGCCCGGTTTACCTGGAACAGCGTGTTTACCAGCTTTTTTACGACGGTCGGCACGCTGCTGATCGGGACAATGGGCGCCTATGCCGTGGCGAGAATCGATTTTATCGGGAAAAAATTTTATGTGCTGCTGCAATCCGGCACACTGTTTATTTCCATCGGCGCGGTGGTCCTCAGGCCGCAATTCGATCTGATGGTGGCGCTACACCTGCAAAAATCGCTTTGGGGCGTCATTATCTTGCTGATCAGTGCCCATGCCACAGTCTTTTTTATGCTGATCGGGTTTGTGCGCGCTATTCCGAAGGAATTGGATGAAGCCGCTTACATTGACGGTTGCAATTTTTACAGCACGTATTATAGAATTGTACTGCCTTTGCTGGCCCCGGCGTTGGGCGTGGCCGGGCTTTGGAGTTTCCGCGGGGCGTGGAACGAATATATTTTGCCATTGGTGTTTACGATGACCCAGCCCGAATTGCAAACGTTGACGGTGGGGCTGGCCAGCCTGAAATACGGCGTGGGCGACGCCGCGCAGCCGCAGCTGATGTTGGCCGGCGCCTGCTTGTCCATTTTGCCGATGCTGGTGGTGTATGTATTCGCCAATAAATCGTTTATGCAAATGACCGCGGGTTCGGTGAAGGGCTGACCGTCGGCTGCCACCATTCCGGTACCATTAGTAGTTCAACTTTTATCATGGCGGGCAGACATTACGAGGGAGCGTGACGGCATTGAAATCCTGGATCTACCGAACTTCGCTGCAAAAAAGGATATGGATCTCTTTTGCCGTGCTGACGGTGCTTTGTATCGCGGTGACGGGCCTGTGTTCCTATTTGATCGCGGCCCGCGCGATGGAGCGCAATTCCGTGGAGCTGAACCGCAGCGTGCTCAACCAGTCCGTCAACGTGCTGGACCAGAAGCTGAAGCAGATCGTCGTGGCTTCGTCCACGATGACCCTAAGCGAAACTTACAAACAAACGATTCGCGATATTCAGGCTGACAACCGCAGCCGGTATTTCGCGAATTTTTCGCTGCTTCAAGGCCCTTTTTCACAAGCCGAGCTGACGGAAAACTCGATCGACTCGATCCTGATCACTACGCCCGGCGGCGACTTCTATTCCAGCGGCAAAATCCGCAAATCCGGCGTGCCGTTTACCTCCACCGCCATTTACCAGCGGATCAAAGAACATCCCGATACCCGGTGGATCGAGAGCCATGAGGATGAGTTGTTTGCCGGAAAACACCGGGTTGTCACTTTGGTTTTGCAACCGCTAACAGAAAGTAATGTTCCGGACGTGTTCTTGATCGTCAATGTCGATGAGAAGATGCTGGGCCAGGTGGTTCGGGAAGGGCTGAATCCCGGCGCGGCGCATTTTTTGCTGATCAACACCGCCGGGGCCAGCGTGCTGGGGGATCAGGGACGGCCGGAGTGGACGCGTTCGCCGCAATTCATCGATCAACTACGGGAAAATAAAGCCGGAAACTTCGAATATAAAAGTTCGGAAGGCACGATGCTGGTCAGTTACGCTTCCTCCGCGTTTGCCACGGACTGGATTTTGGTCAGCTATTTGTCCAAAACGGATCTGCTCGGCCCCGTGCTCCAGATCAAGTGGCTGGTGCTGGCGATCATGGCCTGCTGCATCCTGATGGCGCTGCTGCTGGCCCGGTACTTGTCGAGACTGCTGCTATCCCCGCTGCTGAAGCTGCAAAGAACGATGAAACGAGTCGAGCAGGAGGATTTGCGGGCGCGCTTCGTAAGTCCGTTCCAGGATGAGATCGGCGAGGCCGGACGGAAGTTCAATCAGATGCTCGACCGCATCGGTCAGCTTATCAGCGAAGTGAAGGAAACGGAGAAAGAGAAACGGAAGGCGGAAATTAAAGCGCTGCAGGCGCAAATCGATCCGCATTTTTTATATAACACGTTAAATACGATTTTCTGGAAATGCGAGATGAACGAATATGAGGATGTGAAAGAGATGGTGCTTTCGTTATCCGCATTGTTCAAATTGGGGCTCAACCAGGGACAGGAAATCACCACGCTGGGCCGAGAGCTGGAGCATGCCCGCCAATATTTGAACCTGCAGCAGCAATGTTACGAGGGATTGTTCCAATATGCCATCCATGCGCCGCCCGAACTGCTAAACTTACCCGTGTTAAAAGTCATCATTCAGCCACTCGTCGAGAACTCCATCCTGCACGGCTTGCAGGACAAACGGGATTCCGGGATGATCCGGATCGCGGCGGAGGCGAGGGGCGGCAGCTTAATCATTACGGTTACGGATAACGGGGTTGGATTTGATGCCGAGCAAATGAACGAGAAACTGCAGCTCCCCGCGGGCGGCAAAGGGTATGCGTTATTCAATATTTGCAATCGGTTAAATCTGTACTACGGCAAGGAGGCCGGGCTGCGCTTTGCCAGCCGCGCCGAGGAAACGGTGGCCGTCATTACCATTCCAATGGAAAGCGGGATAAGCCATGAATCGAAACGAACCGATGAAAATCTGCATTATTGACGATATTCCGGCGGTCGTGCGCGGACTGTCCGCACGGATTCCCTGGGAGGAGCACGGCATGACGGTCGCGGCAACGGCCGTCAATGGCTTAGAGGGGCTGGAGTGCCTGCGCCGGGTCCGCCCTGACATCGTGCTGACGGATATCCGCATGCCGCTGATGGACGGGCTGGAGATGATGCGGACGATTGTGCCGGAGCTGCCGGAGGTCAAAGTGATCTTTTTTACCGCGTATACCGATTTTGCCTATGCCCAGGATGCAGTCAAATTAGGCGCGTTCGATTTTATCGTCAAACCCTTTACCCCCGCGAACGTGCTGGATGTGGTGCTGAAAGCGAAGGAAGCGCTGGAGCGGGAGCGCAGCAAAACCGAGTACATGCAGGGCATGGAGCGGAAGTTAAGGGAAAGTTTGCCCTATCTGCGCCAGGAGTTCATGCGTCTGCTCATCCGTTACGGCACCCGGCAGCAGAGTCAGAGCCGGCAGTGGGATTTTTACGGGATCACGATGGAGCCAAGCGGCTTTTGGGTGATGGTGGCGGAGATGGACGGGTTTTCGCAGCGGACGGCAGATCTGCCGGTGAACGAGGTGGAGCTGATCCGGTTTGCCGTGCAGAATATTTTGGAGGAGACCGTCTCTTTCTATACCAGGGGCATTGTGTTCCGCGAAAATATCAACCAATTCGTCATCGTCGCCAATCCGGCGGCCTCCCTGGAGGCCGGGCAGCTGGCGGAGAAATGCCGCGAAAATGTCCGTAAATATACCTATTATACTGTGTCGATCGGCTTGGGCGGCGAAGTGATTGAGACTGCGCAATTATCCGCTGCGTACGCGCAAGCGCTGGCCGCGTTGGCCAACACCTTTTTGTCCGGCGGCAACAGCGTATATCTGTACGAGGAGGGGGACAGCCGGGGCGCGGCCTGGCCGCAGTATTCCTATGACAAGGAGAAGGAACTGCTATTTTGCTTGCGTTCGGCGAATGTGGACAAGGCGGAGGAGCAGCTTCACAGCATCTGGGACGAATGGATTTCGGGCAGCAAGCATCCGAACCCTGCGCTTTTGCAAACGTTATGCCTGGAGCTGGCGCATTCGATGCACCGGGTGTTTGCGGAAAAAGGTTCGGCCGAGGAGATTCAGGAGCTGGAGAGCCAGCTGGCGGAGATGAACAAGGCGGCCACGTTTGAAGCGCTGTGCGGCTTGATCCGGGATTTCTGCCGGCAGGGCTGCGCCCAATTGCGGAAACGGCAGGTGAGCGAATCGCGGCGGCTGGTCGAGCGGGGCGTAACCTATATTCAGAACCATCTGCAGCAAAATTTGTCCGTGGCGGACTGCGCCAAAGCGGTGCATTTGAGCCCGAGCTATTTTTCCAACCTGTTCAAAAAAGAAATGGGCGTCACCCTGGCCCAGTATATTACCCATTGCCGGATGGAGAAAGCGAAGGAACTGGTGCTGGAGGGAATGCAGGTGCAGGATATCGCCGGATCGCTGGGCTATGAGGATCGTCCGTATTTTACCGAATTGTTCAAAAAGCACACCGGGATGACGCCAACGGAGTTTCGGATGAAATATGCGGCGTGTGCCGAGGCGTGAAAGTGCGAGTTCAAAAATTCGGGTTTCCAGGACCGAGAAGATTGGATGAAGCTAGGGACTGAGTAGCGGAGCGTAGGTGAGCCTACGTGAGCAACGGAAGGCCCGGCTGAATTCAAGATTCGACGTCGAATCAACCCCTTGAACTGCTTCGTCATGGGAAGACGACTTTTTGAACAACCTCTGAAAAGAGTCGTTTCCTCACCCCCGAATAGTTGTTTTATCCTTCACGAGACGGAAGGCGGATGATTTATATTTTAAGTGGAAATGAATGCGATTACATTGTTCTAAGGGGGCATATTCATGAGTGTTAGAAGGCGGTTTGTGTCGGGAATGATCTTGTTATTGGCGGGAGTTTTGGCGGCCTGCTCACCGGCGGGCAACAGCGGTGATTCAAAGGCAAACGCCGGCGCAGAAGACATGAAGACGAAGCTTACGTATTGGACGATTGACCGTCACGACACCGATTTTATCGAGCAAAAAATCAAGGAATACGAAGAAAGCAATCCCGATGTCGAGATTGAAATGAAGGTGATGGCGGAAAATTATGAACAATCCGTAGAAATCGCCTTTGCCAGCAATCAGGCGCCGGACATCTTTCGCATCACGGGAAAAATGCCGATTTGGGTGGAGCGAGGTTACCTGGAACCGTTTGATGATTACCTCTCGCCCGAAATGAAGGAGAACTTCAAAAACGTCCTGATCGAGGAGAAAAACATGGTTGACGGCAAAATATATACCCTGCCGAGTACGGGGCAATTCTGGAGACTGATCTACAACGTCGATCTGTTTGAAAAAGCGGGCATTGACGGGCCGCCGGCGACGATTGCGGAAATGGTCGAGGACGCCAAGAAGATCACGGAAGCGGGCAAGGATACCGGTGCTTACGGGTTTGCCGGGAACTTCAAGAGCGCCAGCGGCTTTGAGCGGATCGCTTATCCGATCGTGTCGCTGAGCACAAACACGGGAAACGAGGGCTTCAATTTCCAAACCGGACAGTTCGATTTTACCGTGTATAAAGAAGTGCTGCAGGCCCTGCATCAAATCAAAGCGGACGGCAGCATGCTGCCCGGCTCCGAATCGCTTGATATCGATCCGCTGCGGGCCCAGTTCGCGCAAGGCAAGATCGGCATGTATTTCAATCACTCCGCGGAACCAAGCGTGTACAAAACGCAATTTCCGACGGACATCCGCTGGGCCGCGGCCATGCCGCCGACGATCGACGGTCAGCAAAACGGGGCCGTTCAAGTCCTTGCCGGCAGTTACCTGGCTTTGAGCAGAAATTCCGAGCATAAAGAAGAAGCTTGGAAATTTATCGAATGGATGTACAGCGACGAGGTACGGATCGCCTATCAAGAGGGAGGATACGGCATCTCCGTCATCCCGTCCGTGTCGGCCAAAGCCAAAGCCCCGGACATCGCCGGCATCGAAAACTTCCTGCCGACCTCGCTGGACGGCATCTACCCCGCCACCCCGCTGGTCGCCACCGAAGGCCGCGTCGAAGGCACCAAAAAAGTCGACGTCTTCAACAAATTCATCTTCGACGGCCAGGGCCTGGACAAGATATTGAGCGATTTGAACACCCGCTACAACGCCGCGCTGGAGAAAGCTAAAGCGGCGGGGGATACCACGATTGAAGCCGATCCGGGATTTAATGCGGCGAATTTGCAGGGGTCGTTGGTGGAGAAGTAGGAGAGGGAATACGAAGGCAAGCCTATTGAGTATCAGCTCGGGCTTGTCTTTTTTCGTTTAATTAAGGGCGCTTCGCCTAATCAGTAACTGCTTTTCTTCTCAATATGTAAATCAGATAATCCACAACAAGCCCCGCTAACAAGAAGCTCCCAAAATGCATCAAATAAGCCGGAAAGCGCAGGGGGATTAAAGCACTATTTGTCATCCATTTGGGATTATTGGTATCGATAATCCAACTTGTGAAAGGCTCCGTAAACTTATGGAATCGATTAGCGGATTGAATTTTATTAATAGGATAATGGCTAGGCCGCTTCCTAAGTAGTCGCTTAAGCATAATAGAACACTTATGATAGAGAGCCAAAGGGTGGTTCTTTTTAATAGGGACATGGGGATCACCTCCATTGATTTCCATATTTTATTGCATCATCGGTACTTTGAGTATGGGAATTTAACAAATGGATGTCTGTGGTAAGGACAAGTCGCTTACCAAGAGGGCGGAAATACAATATGCGAATATCGCATAAAATTCAACTTGCTGGAATCGTTTGAGGTAAACTCGTCCTTGAGGGGAGTGCAGTTAAGTTAACACATTACCCCAACAAAATGATTAAGAGGGTGAGCCAGTGAAGAATATTATAGAAGAATTATATTACGGCAACCTGCATCCCGAAGGGTTTATAGTCCCCACAGATCCCGAATATCGTCCGCTCAATAGAAAAATTTCCGATTTGATGGAGGAAGCCAAGCGAAAATTTTCTGAGAACGATTTTGCAACCCTTGAGGAAATTTTAGATTTGAACGGGGAAACTAGTTCTATGCTTACAAGTGAGACTTTTGTACAGGGGTTTAGGATGGGGGCTTTGGTGATGGTGGAGGTGTTTTGTGGGGAGGGGAAGGTTTTTGAAAAGTGAGATTGATGGCGGCAGAGCTGGGTTTTAAAAAATAAAATTGGGAAACTGTATGTGCTTGCTGTTATGTGAATATGATACAGATTCAACTTTCGCTAATTTTAGCGGGAGTTTTTTTATTTTCGAGCAAATAATTATTTGTTCGGCATATTATTCCATCTTGTAGTAGAATGTAAATATAGGACATTTAGACTATTCCTTTTGAAAGCAAGTTCTTAAATTCATTAGTATTTGTGATTTCACAAACTTACAAACCATTCAAATTATAAATACTTTGGTGAGAGTGGAGGAAAAATGAAGGATATAAATACTTTGTTGTATAATAGGGTAATAAGCCAAGAAGAAAAACAAGCCTACATAAATTTAAAATCATATGATAGTGGATTTTATAATATTAAGAGCAATTTGATAATACAACATATATTAGATAGCTATATAATTTTTCCCAAAATAAACTATAGGGAACTGGATATTACAAAGCAAGAAATTGAGTATTTTATTCATTATGCTCAACTAATAAATATAAAACATTCTAATTTTAATCCCGGAATATTTGTTGAAAAAAATTCCTATGAATCTTCATTTGCAAAAAAAGTTTATTTTGAAAATGAACTAGAATTTATAATTAGTCTATTCATTTCTCATCATAAAATTCATGCGTTCTCAGATGGAAATAAACGAACTGCTTTAAATCTTTTTATAGATTTAATAGATAAGTATACTAATTTTTATATAGAAAATATTATAGTTATTCAGGACGCTCAAATACTTTTTTTGGAAAAGATTATAAGTGAAGAAGAATTTAAGAAAATTATATACTTTGAGGTGAAAAAGAAAATGTTTAAAACCAATCTAAAGTGCAATTTAGAGCACCTAATTCCTAGAAGTGATGTTGATGCCTCATACACAAATCAAATTCATTCTCATTCTGATAGAAGAAGTAGTTTTAATTTAACTGATTTAGAAAAAGGACAGTTTTTTTATCAACAATTAAAAAAACCAATATTTCAAAGAGACACCAATCAATGGACTGTTGAGAGAGTAGAGAAACTAATTAATACTTTTTTAGATGATGGCTTAATTCCAGCTATAATTCTATGGGAAGACATGAAGGGGGATATTTACATCATAGATGGTGCCCATAGAATTAGCTCTTTGATAGCATGGGTTAATTCTGACTATGGTAAAGCAAATGAAATGAATGACAGCAATCATCTAGTGATAGAAGAATATATAAATAAAAAAGTTGGTAGTTACAAAGAAATTAAAAGTTCTGTTGATGAAAAATACAAGAACGCTAAACAAATAATTGCAAAACGTTCAATTGCTGTACAATGGGTTACCGGAAATTATGACAAAGTAAAAGAATCATTTATTAGAATCAATGAACAAGGAGTAGTAATTTCTGAAGACGAGAAGGAATTAATTGAAAATGATCAATTACCCATATCAAGATTAAGTCGTTCTATACTTGGACATGGATTAGGTCAAATATCTAAAAATCAAAATGATAAAACAAAAGAAATTTTTAGCCGACTCTTTATGCCTTTTCTTTCTCATCAACTTAAGAATTATCCACTTGCTGGGTCGTTAAATGAGGATTTCATTATTTCTAAAGTGTATAATGCGGTGAAGATTATTGATAATAATGAAGAATTGAATCTTGAAACGTTAGAAGCAAAAGTGCTTAACCTTTTAACTTTTATTCAAGATGATTTAAATATTAGCCAGAAGGCTTATTTTTACGGTGCGACAAAGCAATTTAAAACTAATACATTTTATGGATTTATAAGATTCGCTTTACAGTTAAGTGAAAACCAAAAATTATTAGATTTATTTATAACTTCCAGGAGAAAATTCGAAGAATTTTTAATTACTAACGAAAAACATATTCAAAATATAGCTAGAAAAAAAAGACAAGCAAAACGATCATATGAAGAAGTTAGCTCATACTACGAAATATTATTATATTCGTGTGAAAGCGATGATTTCAGTGAATTGAGAACTAGATACTATTATCTCGATTTTACTGAGAATCAACATCATACTCAAAAAGAAAAAACGCTTCAAAAAAACTATGAAATATTTATTTCAGAGATTCCTCGATGTCAAGTATGTGGTGGTTTTATTGATGGAAATATAAAAGAAGAAAAGATTCATAAGTGTTGTAAAGCAAATGATTCTAAATCATTGGATATTGAAATTGCTGAATACCAATTATAGTTACGCTATAAAAAGTCTGTCGAACAAATTTTCGACAGACTTTTTACTAGATGGTGTTAACGCCTTATGGCACCAATCAGGTTTAAGTAAAAGAAATTGAATAAATTAATATACTAGTAGAATCATTGAAGGTAGGGCATCCGATTATTCCACGTTTTGAAATCTGGTGACTCATCGGTCGCGAGAAGTTGTGGGTAGAGAAATGCAATCGGCGGACACATCCGTACTGACACGAGCCGTGGCCAGAAGATCCTTGCAGGTCATTAAGTCGGTGGGACAAACTATTACACGACAGAATGAAGAGATGGGAGAATGAACAATGGGAAGCTACGCATCAATTGGAGTTAGAGGATTTGATTTTGCTTTAAGTAAAAATGATATAAATCCAATATGGCTTACGCTTTATCGAGAAGATGATAAAAACATAAAAACGATAATGGATGAGGATCATGAGGAAAGATTGATTTGTAAATACACTAATACTGTGGGAAGTATGAAATTGAGATTGGAGATTATGGGGTTTACTTTAAGTAAAACTAAGATGGAATTTTCATCTTATAATGAACCCTTACAGTATTTCGGCTATATGGATGGTAATGAAATTGAAGAAATTGAAATAAAAGAATACACTTTTAAGAATTGGCTGAAATCTATGGAGTGTATTATTAATTCCACTCATAGTAATTATCTATATTATATGGAGGAAATTGTAATTCCAGAGTGTCCGATGCAGTACTATATAATGCAAGAAGACTACCATGGGAAATCGATATTCGGCTTTGTTAGTTCCGATATCCGGTTTGTTTTCCGAGCTCTTTTGGAGTTGTTTAATGAGGAGGAAACTTGTGATATCGATTTCACCTCACTTGTTGATGGTGGATGGTGCTCCGAAAACGATAAAATATGCGAAGAAACGCTAAGCGGATTGGCTGAATCATACATAAAAAATGAAAGAATAATTCTTTTGACTGAAGGTTCTTCTGATATATCAATTATCAAACGAAGTATGAAAATACTATTTCCTGAGATAGTTGATTTTTATTCTTTTATGGATTTTAACACACCCAATGCTTCAGGAAGTGCGTCATCATTAGTTAGTTATGTCAAGGCATTTATTGGATCTGGGCTACGGAATAAAATTATTGCCATTTTTGACAATGACACCGCTGCTAATGAGGCAATGAGCGTGCTCAAAAAAATCGATATACCTATAAATGTTAGAATTTGCTCTTATCCGAATTTAGAATTTACAAAAAGCTACCCAACCATTGGACCCTACGGAATAATTCCAACAGATATTAACGGACTAGCATGTAGTATCGAGTTGTATCTAGGAATTGATATGTTAAAAGATGAGAATGGGGATTTCATACCAGTTCAATGGAAAGGATATAATCAATTAATAAGAAAATATCAAGGAGAGATATTAAATAAAGAGCTGATTTTACAGAGATATTTTAAATTGCTTGATAATATCGAAAAAGAAGGAAAGCTTGATAATACCCATGACTGGAGTGGGATCATTTCAATTATCAACATGATTTTCAAAGCGTTTATATGAGATTTTGAAAATAGCTCAAGGTTCCGTCGTATAGCGCTATATTCAATAGGGCCCCCTTGATCGTCAGATGTAAAAGTCCGAAATCTCTATCATGGAAGAGAGCTCAGACAACAAGTACCCCAGCATAAAATAAGCGCTTCCAAATGTGTGGTCGTTTCACGAATACCAAAACGTTACAGTAATTATCGCTTATAATAAAGAGAGGGCATGGGTGATTCAAATGAAGTATGAAGAAAAAATAAAAAATATAAAAACTTTAGATGAGAGAACATTTCGAGGAAATGTATTAATTCCCCTTTTTAAATCAATGGGATTTAATGATGTTAGGGATAATCATGGGGTATATGAGAAGGGTAAAGATATAATTTTTCGTTCATTAACACCTTGGGGCGAAGTGGAAATTTATGCAGCTGTAGTTACAATGAACGATATTACAGGGAACACAAGTCATGATAATTACGCAAGAAGAGCGTTAGATCAAATTAAGATGGCATTATCTCAACCCTATACAGACATTTATACGGGAAGAACAAGTAAAGTAGATCGGTGTTGGTTTATAAGTGCAGGAAATATTAAAGGAGCGTCAATGGAAAGTATATCAGGCGAGCTAGATTCGTTATATTTAGATAGAATTATCACCTTTTTTGATATAGACAGAATTATTCAATTAATAGATAAATATTATCCTCAATACTGGTTTAGAAAAGAAGAATTAGCTTATGGACATATGTTTAGGTTGTATGATATTTCTTCTAATGTACTAGATGCACCATATAATAAAGAGGAAAATGAGTTATCTAATATCGGGAGTCTCAAGGAAGCTGTATATAATATTAAGAAGCTTACTTACACTTTAATGAATGAAATAGAATTTGAATTGCTTGAACAACTAGAGAAAATCTTAAAAAGCAATAACCCATTAGAAATATGTAGCATATGGGAAAAATTAGATACCGATAGAGCAAGAATGGGGCCAGAAAGTTTTGTTATCGGAAGCAGTGAGATTAGGGAGTTAGATACATATATGGAGTATCTTTGGAATGATTTAAACGAATATGAAGAGAAATATAATATTGAAAGAATAAGTATTAAGAAATAGAAGCTTTTCATAAAGGTAATAAATTCGGACAACACCATGCTACAGGGCTATCGCTTTTTGGTCGGAAAATGTATAATTATGGGAGAGGATCAGACAAAAAACGATCTAACCTGACATGAAAGCTATCTATGTCTGAGACGTTTCGTGAAAAATAGATAGTTAGCTACTATTCAATTCGCTATATTAGATTTAAATACTAAATTTAACTGGAGTGAACTCATTGAGTATTACTAAAACCTTTCAGAGAGAGATTATTTCTCAATTAAATTATGAGTACTTAAACTGTGATGATTTCAATATGGTTATAATTGATACTGGTTTTGGCCCAAAAGTTGAAATTAAGTATCGTTATGACGAAATATATTATTATTCATTTGAACTAATTGAAGATGGAAGTTACTATGTCACTAAGTCTCCTGGAGAAATTTCTTTAAATGTATCTTACAAGATGAGTAAAGCTTCTAATTTATTTCCTGATATTAAAGAATGGCTTGTCCTTCTTGAGAAGGAAATTAGTGCTACTCCAGTTGTCAGACAATTCTTTAGTTTTAAAGAAGAAATCGATAATCAGTTAATTAATATCGAAACATTAATTAATGAGCAAGAAGATAAATATTTTAGTCGACTAGAAGCAGAGGAGTTAGTGAATAAATTAAATAAACTAGAATCTGATTTTATTCGTCAAATGGAAAAAGAAATCGAAGACAAAGAAAGACTTCAAGCAGAATTGGACATTTTTCAAAAAGAAATAACATTCTTAAAAAATCAATTAGACGGAAATACAAAAAGGAATTGGTTGAAAGCATTCTCTACCAAAGCATTAAGATGGGGTAAGAATAATCCAAATACCGTTAAGGCCATTGGTGGAATTGTTAGAGAAATGCTACCAGAAAATATTAAACGAAATATTCCAAGTGAATTAATTGAAGTAATACCTCAAAACAACCTTGAAGAGGCAAAAAATTAGGGTCACTTTTTGGTTAATCAAGGAGGTCAACAAGTTTGATAACATCGAGTTCGCGCTGATTTAGCTGGCCTGATGTATAATCATGGAAGAAGCTCGTACAACAAAACACCCCAACCTAAGATAAGAGTTATCTAAGGTTGGGGCGTTTCGTGATAAAGAACGATATGCGAAAGTCGAAGTGAGATAGATTTCCAATGTTTTTATCGTATGACATTAGAAAAGAATTAAGAGAACTATGTGATTCGAAGTTTCTTACCATTGGTATACTATATCCTGGGTAGTTTCTGAAGGATGCAAAGAAAGATAACCTTTCATATATAACACCATATCCACCTCTGGGGACTATCGCTCCATGAGTATTTATAACTTCCTTTATTTTGCTTTAGGAATAAATTATTCACATCCAATGTCAGGCAAACTCGACAACTTCAAAACCTAATAAATACGAATGGACAGGACTTAATACGACGTATAAGAAATTATTTTGCCCATAATATGATGCTTCTTTTGATGATGAAGAAGTTTGAAACCGATAAATAGTTTTGAATTTATGAAAGAAATAAAAGATATAAATAAAAATACCCATCGGGCGAAATTTCTAATAACCGTTCGATTAATAACCTTATTTATTACAGGTCAAGAAATTTGGAAAGAGAATAACTAGCAATTTAATGTAATTCTTAGATGCCATGGTACTTCACCTAACATCTCATTCATACTTGAATTCGTCGGCTCCCGATCCGTTAGAAGCGATTCACGTTAAGTCATGCGGACAACCCTGCAAATCTAACCGCGGTTAGGGCCAGGCCATAGGATTCTCGGGTTCATGATTGTTGGAAATATCCTTAATAGGGCTCATGAAAGCCACCGATTAAGCGGTGGCTTTGATCTAGTTATTTGTCTTATAATCGTTGTATAAGTTAAACGAAGGGGCAGTGCATGCTTGTGTTTAGTAATGAAAAAGAGATGGTAAAGAGGTTAACTCAATATTATGGAAATCAATTGGTTTATGAAGAAATAGGCGTAGGCTACGGAATTTCTGATTTAATAATTATCAGAAATCGAACCGATTTTTTAAATTTCATTAATGTAAGATCAGGTTTGTATCTAAATAGTCTGGATGAGATTAAAGTACTCAATTTTTTAAGAATTCGAAAAAAAGCCACGTTTGAATGTATTGAAGCAGAGCACTTTATTTCAAAATCGAAACTAAAATACAGTATTCTTAGGAATTTAGTTAATATAGGTGCAATAAGCGAGACTGATAAAGGATATGTTTGTTCAAACAAGATCAAGCTTTTTGCACCAAAAGTTTACGCAATTGAAGCAAAGTTAGATGATTGGAACAAAGGTTTGGCTCAAGCTATTAGGTATCAGCGCTTTGCATGTAAGTCATACCTCGCCTTAGATGAAGATTACATACATAGAGTTGAAATAAATGAACTAGTGAAACATAATATTGGTCTGATTTCAGTTGGAAAAAAAGTAAAAGAAATATTCAAACCAGAATTACGTGTTCCGACAGATTTGATAATGAACTATAAGGTTGCTGAAGAGATTATAAAAAATATTTGTGTTTAAAGTTCTGTTGCAAGTTGATTATTTTCTTTTGATATTTCAGCTATAACATTTTTCCATACCTCTAAGTGTGTATGAGTAAAGTTTTTAATTCTTTTCTCACGATTGATGTCTTTAATTAATTGGATAGCATCCCCGGTATCTTTAAAGAATCTATCCAGCTTTTGTTTCTGATTTAATTGAGAATATTCATTGAGTTGTTTAGTTTTAATCGTAATGTGATGGTTTATTGTGTTATAGAACTCCGTTAACTGCTCTGTGTTTTTAGAATTTTTACAAAAAATACAATCACAAACACATTGTTGCCCAGCTTGTGTGGAAAAAATATCTTGCAAAATATTTTGATTATACAGTCCCATAATTTTTTCTATATAATATCTTCTTGAAGCTGAGCCACTCTCTTCACGGTTAAGGAACTCTTTTTTAAAATTATCACTTTGACCTAGACCTGAAGCCACAGTATTAGCTCCAATAGCTAATAAACCTAAAGAAAAATCGTTAACTCTTGATAAAATAATTTCTTTACGAGTTTCTGAAAGTAATTTTACAAGATATGCATATGAATAGTAATGATTTTGATTTGTAGAATCGAAGCTACCAGCTATCTGCAAATAGTATCCATCCGGATTTGCTGAAGTTATGAGGTTAATTAAATCAGTAATTGACTGAGTATCTTCAAATTGCTCTATATCCAGAGAAATACCATAATAAAGTGGAGTGTCAATCCCCTGGCTTAATAAATATGACTTAGCCTCTTTATAAACATTGTAATCGACGTTCAACCACCCACTTCCATCAATTTCCAAAAAGTGATATGGTGATAAGATGATATGGGGGTTATATTTAAGTTGGAAATTGATTGCTTTTATCGCCCTGTCTTTGATGGCTGCAACATTTAAAAAGTCCCTAGGCGTTTCTTTTCTCATTTGATTTATAATATAAGGAAGTTTTTTGTAGGTAGATTTAGTAGTAAATGCAGAGTAGGCAAGCGTTTGTGTATAGGGATCAATAATAAGTCTAACATTGTCTGTTTTTGAAAGTTCAAGATAATTTTTATCAGAAAAAACTAGCTGTGGTGCATTAAATATCGCACCGTTAAGTCCATAATTTTGACTGTACTGTAGGACTGCTTTTGAATCATTATTTATTGGCATAGGCAAAAAATATAAATCACTGTTAAAGAATACTTTAGTAACTTTAGAAGTTCCTTTAGTAATGGATCTAGAATTTTTTTCCAAACATTGAATAATATTTTCGTATGACATCGCGCGTTCGTAAGGTTGCTTTTTTAGTAAAGTTTCCACCATTTCTGATATATCAATTGGTATGGTGGACATTTTTGATGCTAGTGGGATTGGAACTTCATTTAGAATTTTATGAATAGCTTCCAATTGGTTTCTCATAATAAAGGGGCGTTCCCCGGTAATAAGTTCATATAGAATAGTAGCCGCTGCATAATAATCCGCTCTGAAATCAACGTCTTTAGCGTTAAGTTGCTCTGGGGGCATATAAGCAAAAGATCCCATTGTTTGTCCTATTGTAGTTAAAGTACTCGCATCAATAAGTTTTGATATTCCAAAGTCCAGTAGCTTTATTTCGTAATTTCCTTTTTCCTCATTTTTAATCATTATATTAGCAGGTTTAAGATCTCTATGAATTACATTTTGTTGATGGATGGCATGTATACCTTGAAAAATCTTTTTTGTTATTAAAAGTGCATCTACTAGAGAAATTCTTTTGTTAGCATTTATAAATTTTTCAAGAGTAATTCCTTCAGCATACTCCATCACAATATATCTGTACTTTTGATTTCCGTCATTATAAAAACCATCATTATAATACTTAACCACATAAGGATTATCTACTGCTTTTAGTATTCGTATCTCTCTTTCAACTCGACGATTAGCAGTGATATCTCGATGTAAAATATTTTCGCGGATAAGTTTTAGAGCAAAGTCTTGACCATCTTTTTCAACTTGATAAGTGGTACCAAAACTTCCTTCGCCTAAATTTTTAATAACTCTGTAACCATTAATTACATCCATTTTTGTAGGTCCTCCGAAATGGTATTGTTTACCTATAATTAAACCACAATATGGAAGTATTTTGTAGGGGTATAATATTACTTTGCTAATCACTATATGCTATTTCAAATGTATAAACACTATAAAAATACCAATATTCTACTATGAATATTTTGTAGATTATTGTAAAGTTGTATTATAGTTGACAACTCGGCGGGGTGAGGAAATGTTTTTACCGAATATGGAACTAAATAATCGCTACTTATTAGACCAATTAATGGCTCGTGGTGGTATGGGTGAGGTTTGGGTCGGTACTGATAAATTATTAGGAAGAAAAGTTGCAATTAAAACTACAATCGAAAGTTCAGACAATGGTGCAGTTTCGATATTTTTCGATGAAGCAAGAACTGGTGCTTCATTGATTGGTCATCCTAATATAGTTGCAGTACTTGATTATGGGATTGTTGAGAAATCTGTTCTAACTTCTGAAATTCATTACATTGTGATGGAATATATTGATGGAATAAATGTTAATAGTTTTATAACAAAATATAAAGATATACTTGATACAGAAACTTACTTTTATCTTGCGTTATACATTTCATGGGGAGTTTGTAGAGCTCTTGATTATGCACATAAACAGTCTATTTTACACCGAGATATTAAACCTATGAATATATTTTTATCTAAGTTAGGTACTATTCGTGTTGGTGATTTCGGGCTAGCCAGATATATTGATGCAGCAACACGAACACACACAGTTGTAAATTTTAAATCTCCTGCATATGCGGCTCCTGAGCAATGGAGAGGTGAAAAACAAACTATTGAAACAGATTTGTATCAGCTCGGATGTACAATATATCATTTGTTAACTGGAAGTTATGTTTTTAATAAATCCAATATTGCACTAATGAATTCTCATCTCAACGAAGAACCGACTCCACCCTCTGATGTAAACCCAAGAATACCCAAAAACATATCGGATTTGATTCTTGGCATGCTAAAAAAGAAAGAATCAGATCGTATTGAACTGTGGGAGATTAGCGATGCTATTGCCAAGGAATTACAAAAAGAACTAACTTTAGCTGTTTCAGTGCTTAGTGATGAAGATAAATTGAAATTGGTTGCTGAAATAACAGACTTCTCGTTGGAAGGATTGTCGGACGGAAAACCTTTTGTCTATCCATTTCCTGATTTTTCGGAGGTACTAAGTGAAGGATTACAACTTATACTATCTGGCATTACTGAGTTCCAAATATATTCTAAAAAGGAATCAACTAAAGCTGAAAAATCAGCATGATTTTTTAAACACCCTCTTGCTTGAGGGTGTTTGTTAATATTAGATGAAGGTTATTATTTCAGAAGGCGGCTACTACATATAACACTGTATTCACGCGCGGGCCTAACGGCCTTTGGCCTGTAAGAGATATATCGAAAAAGTAAATTCAGCAGACAACTCTGCGAGGTTAAAGTCCGCCGGACTAGGCGACTTCGTTGCCTTAAGCCTTCCGGGTTCGCGAACACAAGAACGTTATCGATTGGTTTGTGGTATACTGCGAGTAGCCGAAATAATACATATTTTTGAAAGCGGTATCCAGCAAGCGAGATAGAGGCGATGCGAGCTTTGCCTGTCTTTTCCATCGGAGGACCTAATATGACGACTAATAAACACCGTCCATTCAACAAGAAACTATTCAAATTCAGCACCAAACTAATCATTTCTTTATCGGCTGCGAATTTATTGATTTCTTGCGTGACCGCATTGATTACGTACCGGATTCATCTGTCGCTTTTTAATGAGGAGGTTAGCCGGCAATATTATATGACGACGGAGCAGGTGTTGGCTCGGCTGGATTCGAGGGTGAATGATATGTACCGAATTACCGACTATATTACCCTGAATCCGTCGGTTAGTTTGGCGATTTCGGCGCAAAACGAACGGTCGGATTCGTATGAACGGATGAAAATCGAGAAGATGCTGGATGAGTAAATCTATCAAGTGCGGCTGGATGCGCCGGAGATGATTGGCATTCGGATTTATGATTTGAAAGGAAATATCATTAATCTTGGCTCTTTTGCCGGCTCGTTTAATAGTCTTAAGCCTGAATATCTCGGGCAAATGATTCGTAAGCTGGAGGGGACGGGCGGGGAATATGCTTGGAGCCAGCCTGGTCAGGAGGACTACCGGCAACAGGAGAATATCAATTGGGTGTTGGCGGGGCGGCTCATGCGGTCGATGGATCTGGATACCTATGGCATGAAGCTGATTTTGTTCAATACGTCCTTGTTTGAATCGCATTTGAAAGATCTGCGAACCGAGACCCAAGTGGAAGTGTTTTTGTATGATCAAGAGGGGAAACCTTTGTATTCGTTGAATGGAGCTAACGGGCAGATCCCGGATTTGTCGACGATGCCAGGCATCGGTAATTCGGTTCGTAAGGAGAACGGGGTTTCCTATATGTGCACTAGGCAGAAGTCGGAAAAGGTCGGTTTTACTCTGGTTAGTAAGGTGTCTTTAGCGCAAATCCAAAGCAAAAGCCAAGTGATCCTTAAGGTGGCGGTGGTTTCGGCGCTGGCCAGTCTAATTTGTTTGGCGATCATTATTACCGGGATTAGCCGCATGTTGTTGCGTCCGCTGGGAAATCTGGTTCGCGGCATGAAGCGTGTGCGGGAAGGCCAGTTTGATACGCGTGTGCAGATTCGGACCCAGGATGAATTGAGGTATCTCGGGGACAGCTTTAATAATATGACGGCCCATATCGAGAAGCTCATCTATGAAGTGTATGAACGTAAAATTAGTGAAAAGGAAGCCGAGTTGAAAGCGATCCAGGCTCAGTTGAATCCTCATTTCTTATATAATACGCTGGGGATGTTTTTCTGGAAGTTTTAACAAGTGCAAAGCCGGCAGCTTGGTCCATACCAGTAGGCGCAACATTCGTTTATTAAAAGTTCCAAGAGTCGGAAGTATGCGGGGCAAAATTAATACTTGCCTCCTACAGTTTCTTTATGTTCCAAGCTTCCCGGGTTTATCCGCTACCTTTGGCACCTTCCTTGAATTCCTCCACCATTTCGAATCATAATAGACCTAAGATAGACAAGAGGAAGTAAGAAAATGAACAAGATCCTGCTGTTGGAGGATGATTTGAGCCTGATTGACAGGCTAACGTATTCGTTGAACAAGCAAGGGTTTGATTTGGATATTGCCTGGAAGGTTCCGGCTGTCGGAAGGTGCGGCAGGTTTCGAAGGTGCCGATTGTTTTTCTGACGGTGGCGGAGGCGGAGATAGCATCGAATGGCATCACAAGGTGCTTCTGCTGAGAAGCTGTTTCGATAGTGTGTAAAAATGAAAAGCGTGGTGTAGAAATTTTATGAACATACCTATATTAACCACAAAGCTGCATATTCCTCCAGCGCGAACGAAAGTGGTTCAACGCTCACATTTGTTCAAACGCTTGTCTGAGGGGCAGCAAGGAAAACTAACGCTAATTTCCGCTTCTGCAGGCTATGGTAAAACCTCGTTGGTCAGCGAGTGGCTGGCTGACTGCAGACGTCGGGCCGCTTGGTTATCGCTGGATGAGGGTGACAATGATCCTGTGCGATTTCTCCTTCATCTTATCGCTGCAATAAAGAACATCGTTGATGTTAACGACCAAGGTGTATGGAGAGCGTTACAATCTCCGCAACCGTTGCCGATCCAATACATCCTTACTACTTTAGTCAATGAAATATCATCCGGTTCAGATCCATTTATTCTCGTTCTTGATGACTATCACGTCATTGAATCTCAAACCGTGCATGATGCTCTGTCTTTTCTGATCGATCATCAACCCTTACAGATGCATTTGATCATCATGACGCGCGAAGAACCGCAGCTGCCGATCGCCAAATTGCGGGCAAGAAGCCAATTGACCGAACTGCGTGGAAACGACCTGTGTTTCACACGGCAAGAAGCGGCGTTATTTTTCAACCAAATCATGGGGCTTAATCTATCATCTGAAGCGGTGTTTGCTCTGGAGGCACGCACAGAAGGGTGGATTGTCGGGCTGCAATTAGCTGCTATCTCTATGCAGGGCTGTTCGAATACGACCCAATTCATCTCGTCCTTTACCGGCAGCCACCGTTTTGTGTTGGACTATTTAATGGAGGAAGTCCTAATGCAGCAGTCCGAAAAGGTTCAGACCTTTTTGCTTCATACCTCCATTCTCGATCGATTTTGCGGCTCCCTCTGTGATGCCGTTCTACCGAAGGGTATGGGAGGAGATGAAATTCTGGCGTATCTTGAGCGTTCCAACCTCTTCATTATCCCGTTGGATAGCGAGCGTCATTGGTACCGTTACCATCATCTTTTTGCCGATTTGTTGCGACAGCGTTTGTATCATGCCAACAAGGACAAGGCCGAGGAGATCGCCGTTCTACATACCAGGGCAAGCCATTGGTTTGAAAAGAATGATCTTGAGATCGAAGCTTTTCAGCACGCTGCGGCGGCTCAAGATGTAGATCGGGCCGCAGCTTTAATCGAAGGAAGGGGAATGCCTCTACATTTTCGCGGCGCCGCTCAGCCTGTATTAAATTGGTTAAAGCGCCAGGACGAGTCCACGCTTAACGAACGGCCGTCGCTCTGGGTGATTTATGCCTCCGCCCTATTGATGATCGGTCAAGTGGAAGGAATCGAACAAAAACTATCCGCTGCCGAAGCGGCCATGAAACACATCGATCCCGATGAGGCAGATCATGATCTAATCGGGCATATGGCATCGATCCGAGCTACGCTTGGTGTCATTCGGAACGAGACGGATACTATTATTGCCCAATCCCTCCTCGCGCTAGATCATCTGCATCCGAATAATCTGCCTGTGCGTGCAGCGACAACCTGGACGTTAGGCGTTGCCTACCAGCTGCAGGGCGATCGCGCAGCCGCCAGACGAGCTTATACCGAAGCATTATCGATAAGCAAGCGGATGGGACACCTGATTATTACGCTTATGGCAACTTTAGGTACAGGCCAGATCCAGGAGCTCAACAATCAGTTGAACCTGGCCGTGCGAACCTATAAACAAGTGATTGAACTAGCTGGCGAACCGCCACTGCCGGCCGCTTGTGACGCATATTTAGGCATGGCTCGAATCTTCTATGAATGGAACGATTTGGAGGCAGCCGAACAGCATATAGGGCAGAGTATCCTGTTAGCCAAGCAGATCGAGAATACGGATAGGCTATCCGATAGTGAATTATTTGCGGCAAAATTGAAACTCGCCAGACAAGATATTTCAGCATCGGAAGCTTTATTAACTAAAGCTCGTCATGAAGTGCAAGAACGATCCTTTACTCACCTTTTGGGCGAAGTTCAACACTTGGAACTTCTTATTTCTCTTCATCACGGCAACTTTCCGGAAGCCGTAAAGCATCTGGAAACTAGTGAATGGCCTGTTCTGCAGTCAAGAATCCATATGATCCAAGGGAACGGAAGAGCGGCCCTTGCCATACTGGGTACTTTGTATGACCAAGCGAAAGCGAAGCAATGGAAGAACGAACAGCTTAAGCTTCTTGTACTCCAAGCATTGGCGTTTCAGGTCCAAGGCAATATGGAAAGGGCGCTTGAAAGCTTAAATGATGCTTTGACACTGGCGGAGAAGGAGGGCTTCGTTCGTCTTTTTGTTGACGAGGGTAAGCCCATGCTTGATTTGTTAACGGAAGCGGCTACCCGTCGGCTCCAGCCGGATTATACCGGGTTTTTACTGTCCAACATGCATCATGAACAGAAGCTCAATGATTTCGCTGTTCACAGTCCCCCCATCCGCTTTGAACCTTTAATCGATGCCTTAAGCGAGCGTGAACTGGAAGTTCTGCAACTGATCGCCCAAGGCCTCTCCAATCAAGAAATAGGTGATCGGCTTTTCCTGGCCTTAAGTACAGTGAAGGGGTATAATCGCAATATTTTTGACAAATTGCAGGTTAAACGGCGAACCGAAGCGATCGCACGCGCCAGAGAGCTCGGACTGATATAACTTACTCCGGTCTTATGCAATGCCTAAAGGCAAGGCTTGGGCCTTTTTTAGTTCGAACCATACTTTAGTATCTACTCAGTCATGCCTTGCAGCCAATATACTATTCGTAAAACACCCTGGCTGATCATCAGGTGAAAGGGGGAGTCGTCATGCAAACCAACAGAAAAACGGCAGTCTATCTTGGGCTGCTGCTCATCTTCAGTTTTGTTTTTGGAATATTTAGCTCTGTTCCTGCATTAGAACGTTTTAATTACCTTGTAAAGTTGTCGGAGATCGAAATGCAAGTTTTGGTTGCCACCTTTTTTCAAGCGGCCATGGCTGTAGTGTATGTCACGATAACCGTATTGTTATATCCAATCATTAAAAAATACAACAAAAGTCTGGCGGTGGGATATTTCGGTTTCAGGATGATTGGCTCCGGCTTTCTCTTTGCCGGTATAGGCTCTCTGCTTCTTTTATTAGGTTTGAGTCAGAGTTTTGCAACTGCCGGCCAAGCTGACTCATCGTATTTTGAAGTTATCGCTGAATTGCTCAGACAAGGCAGAGATATTCTGAATCATATAGGGATGATATTGCCCTGGAGTATTGGCGGCTTGATCCTCTATTATGGCCTATATAAAATTGGACTTATCCCAAGGTGGTTCTCGATATGGGGGATGATTGGTTCTACCTTGACTCTTCTGGCTACATTACTGTTGATGTTGAACATCATCAAATTAGCGAGCCCGGTCTACTTTATCCTAAATGCGCCGATAGCTATTTGCGAGATGTTTCTCGCTGTACATCTAATATTCAAAGGGTTCAATCAAGTTAAAGTGTGAGTTCAAAAAGTCGGCTTTTCAGCACCGAGAAGGTTGGATGAAGCTAGGGACTGAGGAGCGGAGCGTACGTTTTGGGTACGTGAGCACCGGAAGGCCCGGCTGAATTCGAGATTCGATGCCGAATCTGCTTCCTGACCTGCTTCGTGATCAAAAGACGACTTTTTGAACCATCTCTAAAATAAATCTAATGAAAACGGAGATGGAATATGAGAGTATTAGTGCTTGGAGCAAGCGGCGCTACCGGCAAACATGTTGTCAGGCAATTTATCAAAAGACAAATCCATGCTCGGATTCTCATCCGAAAAAGTGCTGTTGTTCCCCATGACGTACAAGAACATCCATTAGTGGAAATCGTAAAGGGGAATATCAACGAATTAAATGACGCTGAAATGAATCAGCTTCTACGTGATTGTGATGTCATTATCTCCTGTCTTGGTCACAATCTTACGCTCAAAGGGATGTTCGGCAAACCTCGTTATTTGGTATTTGATGCAATCAAAAGAATCTATGAGACAGTTCCAAAAAGGGCTGAAAAAACGGTGAAACTCATCCTGATGAGTACAACAGGTTACACGAACACGTTATCGGGAGAGACAAATTCACCGGGAGAAAAAATCATCTTATCCTTACTAAAGCTTTTGCTTCCTCCTCATCGAGATAATGTCAAGGCAGCCAATTATTTGATTGCCAAAATGGGTAAAGGAGACGGAAATATCGGATGGGTTGCCGTACGTCCGGATACCTTAGTCAATCATGATAAAGAGAGTCCATATGAAGTTTGTGAATCTCCGGTAAGAAGCCCCATATTCAATGCGGGAAAAACAAGCAGAATAAATGTAAGTTATTTTATGGCTGAACTAGCGATAGATGAAAATCTGTGGAAATGTTGGGAGTTCAAAACTCCGGTGATTTATAATAAATAGAGAGGCGGCGCATGAAGATCGAGGAAGGATTGAGTTGGGACGATGCGCATTTTGACCAATCCGGATTTTAAGCCTCTCAAGTTCGTGAATCCAAGAACGTTATCGGAACCTTCATCGATAAATAAATGATTCTCAGCTGTTAATCTGTATTTTAATGATTCCGTTGGTTTTGCGCTGATTATAAAAGTTGTGCTTGTAATAAAGGGCGATCTATTTCCAGAGAAGTCATTGGAGGTTCAGGTGCAACCACTGATTTGAACCCCACATCGTCTAGAGCGGGCAACTTGCCTTGCTTCCGGCGAACCCCGGGCTTTTCGGCTGGATCGGATTTTGGCCTGTGTTCCGGTTGAACACCGGGGCCATGATGCTTCTTAACCTAGATTAGTAAATTAGCCTTATGAACATGATCGGGGATAGTTCTCCAAATTCATAATATACGTTCGAGATGATGCAATCGGATTAGTGTTAACAAATATGATAGGGTAGGAGCCTTGGCCTTCCGGTGTTTTTCAACTGTTCATACTGCATAGCATGCTTTAGGGGGAAGTGTTATCATGGAGATACAAAATAAGTTGGTTGGAGGTGGTAGACGTTGAAGTGGGAGGAAGTTCGTAGGCTGTACCCAAACCGTTTTGTTAAACTCCGTATCTTGGAGGGGCGCATTGAAAATCAAGTGCGATATGTTGACGATATGGCAATCATTCAGGCTTTTGATGATAATGTAGAAGCCACACGAGAGTTAGTTCGAGCAAAAGACGACATTCTCGTCTACCATACGGGTAAAGAGAAAATTGAAGTCCCCATCAAACAATTGTTCGGACTAAGGGGTTAGCTATGATAAACGTCGTGTCTGAAAACGGCCTTTTGTTCACGTCAGTAGAGATTTTATTTCGAGGAAGATCTACAGTGATCGACCGGATTGTTTTAGATACTGGAGCTGCTGAAACGATCATTTCCCCCGACGCGGTCGAAACAATCGGTATCGCTGCTGAACTTGATGATTATATCCATTCTTCCTATGGTATTGGTGGAAGTTTGCATAACTTTTACATGAAACAGGTTGACGGGGTAAGGCTAGGGGCAGTAGGCCTGAACGATGTAAAGCTGGATTTTGGCGTTATTGACCCTCAGGGGCATATCAACGGACTTCTCGGACTTGATCTTCTTATGAAATTAAATGCCGTTATCGATTTGAAGCATCTAACTTTATCACTGGATGCTTCTTAACCTAGATTAGTAAATTATCCTCATAAATGTGTCCGGGGCAGCCCCATGCTGCTCCGGACTTTTTGTTCATTTATCTAGGTGAAACGGATCATTTGTGGGATATTATGCCAACTAAGGAATTGTGAGGCTGGCGGCGGGCTGATAAAATGTAGTGAACTGCCTTTTTTCCATAAATATCTATATGGTCAGGGGTGTGGAATGAATAGGACAAACTATGTGCTGTCGCAAGATGAATGGTTTTACCTATGCTTGCTTTCCGGTGCCACTACCTTGTTCGGTTTGGAAAATGTGCCAGATGGCCTTGATTTGCAGGAGACCCGCCAACGATGGGAGAAGGTGTCCGATCGGCTGAAGAGCAAACATATTTTGACGGAAGAAGATGAGGATCAACTATACATAGAGCGTGATTATGCCGCGATTGCGGAAATTTTGTCGTTTCCGGACCAGGTGTTTGCTTGCTTGGTGGAAAAAAACGGGGCAGTCTCCATGGAATTTATCCATTGCTGGGCGGGGATGTTCACTCGTTTGACCGGGGAAGAGACTTGCGAGGTCCAGCTTTGCACCGGGCGGGAAGAAGCGATTGCCATGCTCCGGAAGCAGTTTTTGCTTAGCGATTGTGAGCAGGAGGCATTTTACCCTCTACCCGCGACGGAGGCCAATTATGCTCTAGCGCTTGCAGGGGCTGGAGAACAAGGAGCGGCAACGGTTCTTTGGCAAAAGCTTGGGATAGATCGTCAGACCTCGGAAGACTTAGCGGAAGCCTTTGGGCCACAGTCTGATTGCCGGGTCATTGCCGGATACCACTTGGCTTTTGGAGAGGAGGCCGAAGCGCTGTTTACCTGCGTGCGAACAGAAAAAGGAACCTGGATGCTGGGGATGATGCCGGAGCGAAGTCAGGCCCTTTTGTTTCGGCGCCAACCGCTTTCCGCCCTTGAACAACTTTTTGCGTTTCCAAGTATGTTGGGGAAAGGAGGGGAACGTCTTGGAACTGAAGGTCGATCCGGCCCGCATTAACGGGCTCGCAGACGAAGTACGCCGGTTGGAGCAAAGGATCGGAGATCAAGTCACAGTTACGCTAAAAAGGGTATCCGAGTTAGCCAGTAGAACAAGTTCGGCTTATTCCGAGCCGGGAGTCCGCTCCGCAATATCTGAAGTGGAGCGGCGGATGGAGCGGATTCGGCAGCTGTCCCGGGAGATCGGCGACGAATTGCGCACGAAAGAGAAAACGCTGCGCTGGGCGGCGAACGAGTATACTCGCCAAGAGCAGGAGTCCTTTTTGAAGGCGAAGCGGGTGAAACTTCCGGTTACCTTAAACCCATTTGACGCGTTCCCCACGACTTCAGGGAATAAAACGAGCGTCTTTCCTTTGCCGTTTTCGGCGTTTTCCTTATTCTCCCGTGCTGCGGTTTATCTCCCTATCACGGTGGAGCCGCTTACGAAAGAACTGACTCTGGACCCTGAGCATTACAGCGACGAAGTCTTGAAGCTACAAGAAAGATTGCAGGAACTGGGATACGAGCTGGAAGCAAGCGGGTATTTTGACTCGGCCACGCTGGCAGTAGTTAATCGATATAAGGAAAAGTATGGTCTGGACAATGCCGGCGATCGGCAAGGAATCGTGGATGAAAACGTGTGGCGGACCTTGTTCGGAACGCTGAGCGGGCTGCTGACGGTGCAAATGCACGGTCAGGCCTATTCCGAGCCGTTGAAAATGGCGCAGCTGCGGTTGCAAGAACTGGGTTTTGAGGTCGAGGCGAACGGCTATTTTGATGAAGCTACAGTACGCGCGTTGGAAGGGTTCCGGGAGGTTTACGAGAAGGATCAGAATGGGCTGGAGGGCGTAATCGGACCGGCAACCTGGCAGGCGCTGTTTAACATGCCGAAAGTGGAACCGATTGAGGAGGCCAAGAACGAGCCGCAATACTTTATTATGGCCGATGATCCGCGAAGCTATTCGCTGGACGATGTGCTAAACCGCGATGATCCGGAAGTTCAGGAGCGGCTGAAACAGACCTGTTGGGCAGATTTGACCAAGGAAGAACAAGACAGGATATATAACGAGCTAAAAGAGCTTGAGAAAAAAGAAGAAAACGAGATGCGGCAAAAACAAAGCGGCATCGGCAATCCGCTTCTAGCGAACTTAATCGTTGGCGGATCGAATGCTGTGGTGAACACAATCAACACGGCCTCGGCAGGATTGCCGGAGCTGCTTGCCGAATGGATTATGGGACCGGAACCGGAAGGTTACGTAAATCCGTTGGACGATCCGTACGGCAAAGGAGCTGGCGAAGCTGCCGGAAATGTAGTCGGGTTCTTTTTGCCCTTTAAGTATTTGAAGGCAGTGAAAACCCCGGCGGCCCTCTCCAAGCTATCACCCACGCTTGTCAGATCCATGACGGCGGGAGCGATCTTCGGCACGGCCACCGAAGCATCTGACGCGGTAACCGACTTCAAGAATGACGGCGACCAAGACCTCACAGGCCGCGCCCAAAATATCGCTCTCGATACCGCTTTGGCCGGAGCCGGGGACGTGACCTTCACCTATGCGTTTAAGCTCATTTCCAGCGCGCTCAAGAGTACAGCGGGACAAAAGCTGACCGAGTGGTTGAAGCGTTCGGAAGTGGATGAGGTGCCGGCAACGCAAGGAAAGTTGGAGACACCGGCTCCGAATAATGTGGCAGAGGGAACGGTTAAAGCTGGGCCAATAAAAGAAGTTGAAATTGTTGATCACACTGGAAAACCGATTGGCGAATTAGACGAGATTGATTTGAAAAATGGTATTTTCTATGAGGATAAAGCAGCGAAGGGACTTAATGTCATCAATCCTAAAACTGGATTACCTGCTCAAACACCTCAGCAATTTACGGATAAACAAATATTGGATAAAACAAGAAAAAGAATTAATAATATTGCGAAAGCTACAGCTACACGAGCTACCAAAAACGGGACTTCAAACATACCTTCATTAGATCAAATTAAAGGCATTCGAAAATTCATTTTCAGATTAGATGGAGATACTCCTGAATTAAGGCAAGCTGTAGAGAATAGCTTGGAACAATTAAGAAAAGAATTTCCTGATTACACTTTTGATGCATTGTTTGGAGGGAAAAAGTAATGTCAATTAGTGCTATGGTTTTAGAGGCAAAAGATGAATTTGAAGAGAAGTTTTTCATTCCTGTAGCTACTGAGTCTTTTTTTCAAGAATGTTGGGAGCCAGCAATTGAAGAATTAGGGTTAAAATGGACTAAAGTATTTTCTGTTGGGATCGATTTAGTTGAAGAAGATTTTCCATTCGTTTTAGAAGAATTATCAAAAATAAAAGAGTGGGCGAAGGAGAACTTACCTGAGGAAAAGAGGATAAAAATTATTGAAAGAATCGAATTGATTGAGACTGAATTGCCCATCGCTTTTACTCACCGAGATGGAATAATAATTTTTATTGGGTAGTATTTCTGGGATGCTGTCTTTAGAACTCCAACAACAAGATCGTACTATTACCAACAAACCAAACACTAACTGATTCAAACACTTGATAACCTTTCGAAAGTTCGAAAGCTCTTTCCCACTTGAACCATTAGTAGGAATGAGCTTTTTTTACATGCCCAAAATCATAAAGAGAGAACGATAGCAGTAGAATTGAAGAGATTAACGGAGTGATTGCATTGAACATAAATGAAGCAATGTTTAAGGAAAACTTGATACCAACCTTAAACGAAATAGCAATATCTCAAAAAAGAAGAATTGATGAAAAGTGTATATTCTTAGTACTTCCTGTAAAAGAAAATGGAAAGAAAGTTGCTCGGTTCCTTAATCAGTATGATTGGCGGCTATCCGACGATTATATAGATTACTACCGTAAATACTTGCCGTTGTTTGGCTAACCTATTCCCCGCCATAGTGCGGCGTTTCTTTTTACTGTTTCGTTGGGATAAATAAAAAATGGGACGGGGGGGAATTCGCGGCTTTACGATCTCAATCATCTTACATATCGGCTCCTGACTTGACATGGAGCTTCGGCAACGGCAAACAGAGGGATTGAATACGCTGATTAAGTTGATAATTGATTAATGGCTTTTATTAGATAGTTCATGTATTCGATCATATCTTCCCTGCGATTATAGCGAGAGCGATATTATCGATCTTCTTTACCGTTTCGAATATATAGGGCCTCCTTCAAAATCTTATGAGTGGATGGAGGGAGATGCGCCAGGCCATATTCGGCTGCCTTGTCTTTTGAAGCAATATCATTCTCACGTAACGTATAATACATCCGGCTGATTCCGCACGTGCACCATTCCACTGCCTGGTCCGATAGAGCAAATATTCGCGAAATGGAAAATGGCTTTTGCAATCTGTGCAATTTTCTCACCCAGTAGGAGCTCACATTATCCCCTACGTAGTTTTTGACATCATCAATAGACCTTATTCCAGTTCAAAGTCCTCATCTCCTATTTAAGAACATATGCCAATTCTATCATTGTCAGGAAAAATAGCCTAATCGAGATTTTCACGGTTAGTTTTTGAACTCTAACAAGTTTTATTGTTAAAAATCCAGACTATATCTAGTATACTCTTAATATGGAATATATTATCTTTAATGTTAAACACTATTTGGCGAATTTTTTCTATTTAGTCGATTCAGTTGATTAGGAGTTGAATAATGTGCCTCTCATATTCTTGGCTCTTGTAGAAGATGAAAACGATAAAGAGTACATAACGAATTTATATCTAAAGTATTACCCTTTAATGAAAAAGAGAGCTTATAGCATTACCGGCGATTTTGGCATAGTGGATGATCTCATTCAAGATGCTTTTTTGAAATTGATTCCCAAAATTCCTCTTTTGAGATCATTAGACTGTTACAAAAGGACATCGTATATCGTTTATACGTTAAAACACATATGTTTGGACTATATCCGAAAAAAAGCACGTCGTTCGCAACGTTCTTTTTCAGGTTTAACGGATGATATAGCCGATCACATTCCCGATCTGCAGGCTGCAACAGAAGAGAATTTCCTGCATGAAGAGGAAATGAAGACTTTAGAACAAACTCTGTTCCAACTGTCTGAGAAGGATCGGAATTTATTATATTTCAAATACATCATGGAACTGAGCGATCAAGAAATTTCGGAAATTATGGATATTCCTGCCCAGCATGTCCGAATGTATATTGCGCGAGCCAGACAGCGGGCGTTTCGAAAACTGTCTCAAGGAGCCGAAAAACGTGCCTAAGATGAATAACCCAATGGATTCCAAATTGCTTGAAGAAGAATATGAGAAAATAAAAATTAAATTGCTCATGATTCGTTTTGCCGAACTGGAAGGTAAAATGCTTCTTGACGAAAATACGGAATTGAGCAACAATCCCCTTTACCTCCTTTCGGAAAAGACAAAACTAATCTTCATCATGCGATTAAATCGTCATTTCGTCTTTTATCCTTTGAAGCAGACTATACGCTTTTTTGCAACCAGTTACAAGAAAGTAGCTGTCATATCAGCTATCCTCCTATTCGCTGTTGCCTTGAACGTTGAGGCGGTAAGAGTCAAAGTTTGGAATATGTTCATTCAAGTGCAAGAGGAATACACGGAAATTCGATTAGGACAAGGCACTCAACACTTAAAAGACAGTCATCTTCAAATCAACTGGGAAAATGCCTATGTACCAACGGAAGTTCCGGAAGGCTATCGTATCGAAGAAGTTAAGAACCTTCAGAACATAAAATCTATCGAATATGTAGATGATTCCGATGGTTATATCTTGTTTCAGCAGAACAACGAAAACAGCGGTATGAACGTGGATACGGAAGAAGCTGATGAATTAAGCCATACAACGATTCAAGGACATGACGGGCTAATTGTCCGGAAGAAAAATGTAGTTACACTAGTATGGCAAAATGAAGGTCGATTATTTCTAATCTTGGGCGATTCGCCCCAATTAAGGAAGGAAGAACTTGTTAAAATGGCAGAGAGCGTTACGTTGGTCAAATAAATTTTTTACCATATGTGTTACATAATAGGGATTTAGACGTCTAATATTGTTGAAAGGATAGAACAGAATGGGGGATGCATTGTTGAAGAAAAAAACGGCTGTATTGTTGTCGGCGATTTTTTTGGTCTTTACAGCAGTTCCTATTACCCAGGCTCGTAGCGATAATGTATTAATTCAGGAGGATGTTGCAGTTCCTTTCTATCAATATATCTCTGTCCTGAGTTCCTCTTTATCTATTGGAAAAACAGGAAAAGCTGTTTCGAGTGGTTATGTATATTACCCGGACTCTTATGATTCGACTCTATCCATTGAACTCCAGCGTAAAAATGGAAGCAATTGGTCGGTAGTTAAATCGTGGAGTGAGTCTTTTACGGGTAAGGGATCACATAGCTTGGAAGAGGAGTACTATGTGACATCAGGCAACACATATAGAGTTGTTTCCACAGCCAAGATTAAAGACGGAAGCAAAGTTCTGGAGACAGCTACCAGAACGTCGTCTGAGGTCACGTATTGAAAGGGATTACATTTACTCCAGCTAGATTGTAGATAGGTGTATTTTATTAAACCTATTACAATAAAATGACGCAACCAACACAGGCTTGTTCAGGGCGAGATTGGTTACGTCTTGGCGGCCAAATTCTTAAATTTGCAAAAGAAGTTGGCTAAAATAACTTTACAATATTATTAGACTTTTGCAAATAGGGATTGAGGTAATTGTGCCAAAAAAGGAGCGGATTATCAAATTTATTTGATTTTCTCCAATGAAAGCTGTTTTGATGTGCAAGCGTCTTAACAAACATTTATGGAGGTTATAACGATGTTCAAATTTATGGGGAAATGGATTGGGATATTAGCAATTTTATCGATGATTTTTACGGTGCCTCTAGCAAGTGCAGCAGCATCTGATGAGCAACAAGATTCTTTTGCTTCAGATTCAATTCAAGCAAACATTCCAACAGTTGTTCAGAAATATATGGAAGCAATAAACACCAAAGATTGGAAAGCTTTTGTCGATTCTTATTCTCCTGACATTCAAAAATCTTACTCAACTTTCCCAAGCAAAGATCAACTTGAGAACCGAACCGGTATTCTCTCTGTAGATTCGATTGAAGTCTATGAAGCGAAAGAATTACCCGCAATTCACATCATGGAAATTGAACCTTATTTTAAAGAAATAAATACCACATTATATGATAACGTTCATTACTATTATATCGGGTTCAATTACAATGTTTCGCAGGAGAGCGAATTCTTTTATAACGGTGTGAGATATGAGCTAGTGGCCACTGGTAACCTTGACGGAACAGAATATATTATCGGTCATGAAAATGTTTATGACTTAACCAGCTTAGACAAATATGGGTATACGTTTAAAACAGATGCCGTAACAAAAGCTCAAAATATAGTTGATCAAAGGGAAAAAGGCATTATTGTTAATTTTAACAATGAAGTTCTACCTTCAAGTGAAAATGCTGATGACACCATGAAAAATAGTGAAGAAGTAGAGAAAACTTCTTCACCGGATGAATCTAGCGCCATCGAAAACGAGAAAACCGAGAACACCGGAGATTCTCTCGAACTTCAACAGGAAAGAGTTGGCCTCGAAAAGGCAAGCAAGGGTAATAGTTCGGAAACAATTCAACCGTTTAGCGCGACAAGTACCCCATCTACTATTAAACTATATATAACAAAATCGGGGACTCTCAAAAATATCGGTTTTGATAGTTATGCGAAGCAAGTCTTACCTAATGAATGGTATGCATCTTGGAATAAAAAGGCGTTGCAAGCTGGTGCAATAACAATTAAAACCTACGCTTGGTATAATGCAACATATCCGAGAAAACCAGCGACAAACTATGGGGCGCACTTAACTGATAACCCGGATAATTACCAACATTTTGTTGAAAATTCTAATGAAACTTCTACCGATAACGCGGTAAATGATGTCTCCGGAATTTTTATGAGAAACTCTGATGGGAAAGTATTCGATGCCCAATATAGAGCCGGCAAAAAAGGTGAAATTGGAGAGGCGTTTGGTGGGGTCCTATCTCAATGGGGGACTCAATATATCGCTACAAACTACCCTGAATATGATTATTATACTATTTTAAGTTATTATTATAGCTTCTCCGATAAAAGTGATGATTACATCCAAGTGGGTAAATACTGACTTATAATCTGTATTGAGCCGTCAAACGCTTTTATATGGTTTGACGGTTTTTCGATGACATCGTATTTTTTCTATTCTAAAAAATTAAATGGAGGGAAATTATGAAGAGATTAAAAATCATTGGTATATTTCTTTTATTCGTCTTAATATTATCAGCATGTAACATATCTGAAGAATCTCAAGCTGCGGACGGGAAGGCTGAGATTTTGGAGGTATCCACGGATTTGCCGAAAAATGCCGGTTGGTGGATTGTTCACAAAGATGTCAATACCATGACTATTAATGTGAAGGCTAAAAACATCGATACCGTTCTATTTTGGATTACTCCGACAGGTACGGAAACATGGGGGGAAAGAGAGCTCATTGGGTACGACACAGATGGAAGTGACGGCTGGTCTTTAACATGGAACTTTGGCAGCCGGACTTTTCATGACCGCATTTATGTTCAAGCCTTAGGAAGTGATGGGACTACTCAGGACAAAGAGATTATTGAGGTCACTTCAGAATGAATATAGGTAAGACTCAAATACAAAGAGAGAAGCGCTTAAAAAGGACGCGAGCAAATTCGCGTCTTCAATTTTATTCAGTGCTAGGGTAGCCGCGATTCGGAAGAGAGGGAACCAGTATCAATGATTAAATGATCGACAGTCAGGGTGCAATCTCTATTACGAATCGCCATAGAGGTTTGCAGCAGGATATCGATATATTCGATCCTCATTTTATCGGCCTCTATAGAATGGAGGTTTTCTCAGCTCGATAGTGATTTCTTCTTGGCCCGTATGGTAAACGATGTTGTTATCTTTGCATTTTAAGAGCTCTTTGGTTGCCTCAGAAGGGTCCTGAATGGCTCGAACAATAGCCACATCTTTAACGTATTGTATGTTATCTTCAGTGTGGGAATCGAGAACTTCAAGCAGAACATATTGATCGGGAAAGATCGTGCGAACTTCTTGCCACTGCATTTAAAATTCACCCCGTTCTTAGTATTTCATTTATAAAAATTATATCATGTTTGGAGAAATAGTAGATAATGGGGACGCCTGGTTCAAGGAGAAACAGGATTAACCATTTCTAATTTCGAATTGATTTGAACCCTACATCGTCTAGGGCGGGCAACATGCCTTGCTTCCGCGAACCCCGGGCTTTTCGGGTGGATCGGATTTCGGCCTGTGTCCCGGTTAAACATCGGGGACATGATGCTTCTTAACCTAGATTAGTAAATTATCCTCATAAATATGTCCGGGGCTGCTCCAAACTGCTCCGGACTTTTTGTTCATTTATATAGGTGAAACGGATCATTTGTGGGATATTATGCCAACTAAGGAATTGTGAGGCCGGCGGCGGGTTGATAGAATGTATTGAAGTGTTTTTTCCATAAAATATCTAAATGTCCAGGAGTACGGAATGAATAGGACTAACTATGTGCTGTCGAATGATGAGTGGTTTTACCTATGCTTGCTTTCCGGAGCCACTACCTTGTTCGGTTTGGAAAATGTGCTGAATGGCCTTAATTTGCA
>SNQY01000051.1_pt1 | contig 94469 bp, 89 predicted proteins | sample 2580551 | NCBI WGS metagenome assembly SNQY01 (sample SAMN10953785, study PRJNA522744) | food fermentation metagenome | isolation source: 144-hour incubation of native-enriched microbial consortia from nixtamalized... | place: Mexico | collected 2017-09-24 | reverse complement strand
GTCCGGGGTCAGGTCCCAAAGCGTTATCGGTGCGCACAATGGTTGGGATAATTAAGCCAAGCAAATTCAAGGAATAATATCCATTATATACATTTAATGGGACATCGCGACCTACGCATTAGGTAACCTTGGCTTTTTGGTCTTAAGCTTAAAAAATGACTGTAAAAAAATCCATTTATAGTTTCAATAATCCAAATGTGGGTTTTGCTGAAAATTGATGTTAGTGTTCTTGCAACGCTAGTGCAAAAAATGTCCTTATTCCGGCGATACCCCCCATTCAAGGAGAAATAAAGGCAATTTATGTCGTTATTTTTCCCGATCACCAGGAAATGCCCGCATTCTGGACCACTTATAGGAAAATAAGGACATAAAATGTCGCTAGTGGGGATGAACATACCTAGGTCCGGATAATAAGTACATAAAGTGCCGCTATTCTGATGGCCGGCGGTTGGTCGTCCAAGTAGCCTACGGTCATCGATCTTGTAGCCTGCTAGTTCGCTTCCTGCGCCGGACGGTTCATCGTTCCTGTAAGGTTCACGTTCCTGTAGCCTGCGGTTCGTTGTTCCTGCAGTTGTTCGTCGTCCAGCATCCGACGGTTCGTCGTTCCGGCAGCCGGCTGCCGAGCACAGATGTCCAGGTTGTGTCCGGAGAACCTACGATCAATCACATATGTATGAATAAACCAACGGAGACCCTGCTGTACAGTCAGGGTCTCCGCATCTATGGTTAAGGGGGATGGCTTTATACTACAAGGCTAAACTTAAAGCAAGATGAAAATCAGTTAAAAGTTTAATGAAATGGCTCATGACTCATGGCTCGCGGTTCATAATTCATAATTCATGATTCATAATTCATGATTCATGATTCATGATTCATGATTCATGATATTTCTTCAACACTATGACCGCGTTATGTCCGCCGAACCCGAACGAGTTGGACAAGCCGATGTCAAGCGCGGCCTTTCGCGCAGCGTTCGGCACGTAATCCAGATCGCATTCGGGATCGGGATTCGTCAGGTTGATCGTCGGCGGGATCACCCCTTCGTTCAGCGTCTGCATCAAAGCGATCGCTTCCGCGCCGCCCGCCGCGCCAAACATATGGCCGATCATCGATTTGTTCGCCGTGATCGGAATTTGCCAGGCACGCTCGCCGAACGCTTTTTTGATCCCCAGGGTCTCCCCGCGGTCGCCCACCTCCGTGCTTGTGGCATGAGCGCTGATCACGTCAACCTGCTCCGGGGACACCCCGGCGGACCGCAGCGCCCGCTTCATCGCCTGAGCGGCGCCTTCCCCTTCCGGATGGGAAGCGACCACGTGATAGGCGTCCGAACTGGCCCCGTATCCGATCACCTCGCCATGAATCCGCGCGCCTCTGCGCAGCGCATGCCCCAGCGATTCCAGGATGACGATGCCGGCGCCTTCGCCCATCACGAAGCCGTCGCGGGCCGCGTCAAACGGGCGGCTGGCCTGCTCCGGCTCGCCGCTCCGCTTCGACAGCGCCGTAGCGTTCCCGAAGCTGGCCAAGGCCAAAGGATGAATCGCCGCCTCCGTCCCGCCGGCGATCATAACATCCGCCTCGCCGCTCTTAATCAGCCGGAACGCTTCCCCGATCGCCGTATTGCCGATCGAACAGGCCGTCACCGGCGACAGCGTGGGCCCAAGCGCGCCGTAGCGGATGCTGATTTGCGCCGCCGCCATATTCGAAATCATCATCGGGACAAGGCTCGGGCTTACCCGGCCCGGTCCGCGGCTATCCAAGACCCTCATGTTTTCGGCCAGCGTCTCGATCCCGCCGATGCCAGATCCGACGTAAACGCCAAACCGTTCCCGGTCAACCCGTTCCGGCTGCAGCCTCGCATCCTGCAACGCCTGTTCGGCGGCATACATCGCGTATTGGCAAAAGCGGTCCATTTTCCGCGCTTCCTTCCGGCCGAACAGCCCCTCCGCATCGAAATCCCGCACCTGGCCGGCGATTTGGGTGCCGAATCCCGTAACATCAAAGCGATCGATCCGGGAAATTCCCGATCTCCCTTCCTTAAGTCCGTTCCAAAACGTATCCACATCGTTGCCCAGCGGAGACAAAATGCCCATACCGGTAATGACAACCCGTTCCATACCAAAATCCTCCTTCAAAAAAACATCTGTTGTCCCCTATTTTATCCGCTTCTTATCCTATTACAAGTTTTTAATTATCCTAGTATAATAGGTAATACAATAAGCGACGTTAAAGGAGAATCTCAAAGTGAGTACGGAACCGAGACTTAAAGCGCTCTCCGAATTTTTAAAAACCCGGCGGGCCAAGCTGAATCCGCAGGCGGTCGGACTGCCGCCGGGCGGGCGCCGCCGGACGCCTGGACTGCGGCGCGAAGAAGTCGCCCAGTTGGCCGGGGTCAGCACAACCTGGTACACCTGGCTGGAACAGGGCCGTGACATCAAGGTGTCCGCTTCGGTCCTGGACGCCATCGCCGGGGCGCTCAAACTGAATGCCGATGAACGCAAATATTTGTTTGATCTGGCGATGGACAGCGGCTTGCACCCTTCCTTCACTCAGGAGCCGAACACCGCCATCAGCCCTTCGCTGCACAAAATCCTGCAGGAGCTGAAGTTTTGTCCCACGATCATTTCCGATCGCCATTGCCATATCGTCGGCTGGAACGCCGCCGCGTCCCATGTATTCGTCGACTTCGAGCATATTAAAGGCGAAGAGCGGAATCTGATCTACCTCGTATTCGCCAAAAAAGAGCTGCGCAGCCTGGCGGTCAACTGGCCGCATTTCGTGAAAGGTTTTTTGGCGATTTTCCGCGCGTATTACGGCCAATACGTGGCCGATCCGTGGTATGCCGGGTTTATCGAGAAAATGACGCAGAGCTACCCCGATTTTCACGATCTGTGGGAGCAAAGCGAAGTCAAGGCCGCTCCCGAAGTCCTGATCGAATTCCGCCACGCCAAAGCCGGAAAAATGCTGTTTAACCTGACCTCATTACAGGTGCAGGGAGAGGCCGATTTGCGCTGCAGCATCTATACACCGATCGAAGGCACGGCCACGGAGGCGAAATTGAAGAGACTGCTCGAGGGAGCGGGCCAGAAACATTGAAATGTTCGGAAACAATCGGGCCGAGCCGCATCCCCAAAAGGAAACGGCTCGGCCCAACGTTTATCTCTGGCCGGCAAACATTTTGTCGCGGTATTCGAAAGGCGAAATTCCTTCCAGCTCTTTGAAGACGCGGGAAAATTGCTTCGTATTTTCGAAGCCGACCGCCGCGCCGATTTCCGACAATTTCAGGCTCCCGGCACCGATCAACTGCTTCGCTTTGCGGATGCGCACCTTTTTTAAGTACAGCACGAAGCTTTCTCCGGTATAAGTTTTAAAAGCCTCGCTGAAATACGAGTAATTCAGCGAAACATGGTTGCTGACCATCGCCATGTTCAGCGGCCGGTGATAATTCTCTTCGATGTAGGCGATGGCCTCCTTCATATCCCCGTGCTCGCTGTGGGCGGAACGGATTTCCCGGATGTAATCGTCCAAACTTAGCAGCAGCTGCTCCAGCGCGCGAAAATAGTCGTGGAAATGGCGGAAATTGTTCATCGTCCCCACCTGACGGTACAGCTTCAATACCTCCACCGAAGCTTCGCCGTACAGCCGGAACACTTCGTCCAACACCTGTTCGTTCATGCGCCGGCCAACCGTTTCCAGATAGGAAACATCGACATCCGGCAGTTCGCCGACGCGGAAGATCGTGCGGAGCAGCGCCCCGATCTCCTTTTCCCGCTTCGTGCCGAGGATGTTGCCCAGCTTGCGGAGTTCCTCCTCCGGTACGGGGAAAACGCGTTTTTCGTCCGGCAGCTCACTGTAGCAAATCAGGCTCGTGCCCGGATAGATAAACGTGTGTTCCAATGATCTTTTGGCCTCCGTATAACAGCGGGGGATATCCTCCAAAAGGCGGCCTTCCCGGCTGACGCCCATCAGCAGGCCTTCCAGCTCCTTCTCCGCGGCAAGCCGCGACAGTTCGGCAAATTTGGCTTGCGGCCCCCCGATCAGCACAACCCGCCCTTCGCGGTCGAACACCGCGGCGTTCAGGCAGCCGTTCACGGTTAGCAGCATGTGTTCCGCCAGCGCTTTCAGCTCTTCCTTGTTCATGCACCGTCCGTCATCGTACTTGTACATCAGCACCGCCGCCGAAAACGGTACGGCGTAACGGTCAAACCCGATCTCTTGCCCCAGCTTCCCGGTTTCCTCCCCGGCTATTTCCCCGATCTGCAGCAGCTCCTGCAAACTTCTCGACTGCAGCTCGGCGCGGTACATCTCCGACATCGCCATTTGCTCCTCCATGCGGGAAAGCTGGTTCAAATGCTCTTCGCATTTGCGCAAAGCCGCAAACAGCTCGTCCCGGCGGATCGGCTTAAGCAAGTAGTCCTTCACCTGGTATTGGATCGCCGCTTTGGCGTATTCGAAATCCTCATAACCGCTCAGAATGATGACCAGCGGTTGAGGGTGTCCCAAAGCGCGGGGTTCCTCGGCCAATTTGCCGATTAAAGCGATCCCGTCCATCCCCGGCATCCGGATGTCCGTGATGACTATATCGGCTCCTTCGGAGCGGTATTGTTCCAGCGCTTCCCCGCCCTGGCCGGCGGTGATCAGCCGGTACCGGCCCGGATACTCGCGCTCAATCATCGTCTTTAACCCCAAGCGGATATTTTTCTCATCATCCACGATCAAGAGTGTTCGCATGTTCGCCCATCCCTCCTGTCAATAACGTCCGCGGAATCGTCATCACAACCCGGGTATAGCGCCCCGGTTCGCTGAATACTTTCAGACCATAAGCCGCGCCAAAAAACAGCCTCACCCGTTCCTGGACGTTCAGCAGACCGATGCCGCGGGAGCGGACGCCCGTTTCAAAGGTGCCCGTTAACCTCTCTCTCAGCCCGGCCGCGGCCAATTCCGCATTCAATCTGGCCAGCATGGCGGCCTCGATGCCGCAGCCGTTGTCCGTAACCGTAATTTGCATCCGGTCTTCCTCGCAGACAGCGCCGATATGAAGTTCCCGCCTTCCCGGGGACTCCCCCGTCCAGGCGTGTTTCACCGCGTTTTCCACGATCGGCTGCAGCGACATTTTCAGCACCTCCAGCTCCAGATCGCCGTCGCTAATCTCCGTGATCAGCGCGACCGGCTCGTCAAAGCGGATGTTCATGACCTCCAAATAATTTTCGATATGGCGGATTTCATCGCGCAGCTTGACGTATTCGCCCGACCATTTGAAGTTATAGCGCATCATGCCGCCCAAGGAGGTTAGCGCGTCGGAAATCGTGCGTTGGCCCTCGATCTCGGCCATCATCTTGATATTTTCCAGCGTATTGTACAAAAAGTGCGAATCGATCTGACTATGCAATGTCCTTAGTTCGGCTTCCTTGGTCATCGCCTGCTTGCGGACCCCTTGGGCGATCAGTCCGTTTATCGTCTGGATCAACTTGCTGAAATGATGCGCCAGCTCCCCGACTTCCCCTCCCCCTTTAATGCGCGGGACGTCGATATGGAAATCGCCTTTGCGCATTTTTTTCATCGCTTCGGTCAAACGCCGCAAATTTTTCAGGATAATCGAATTCAGCAAAAAGGTAATGGTCGACAAAAGCACGATCAACAGGATATTGGCGGCCATGATTTGCTGCTTGGAGCGCAGGATGTTATCGAGTACGCCTTCCAGGGACACCACGTACAGCAGGCGCGCGTCAATCCGCTCGATCGGGGCGGAGATGAGCAAAAACTCAGCCCCCTCCAGTTCGAATTGGGTTTGCAAGGCGGCGTCCGCGGGCTGTTCCCGGAGCAGTTCCCGCACCTTTTGCCGCATAATGCCGCTGCCGCCGAGCGGAGATTGCCCGCGATCCATATACATCGCGCCATGAGCATCAAGCAAAGCCATCTGGGATTCATCGTCCGCAATGCCCGTATACACCCTGGGCGCAAAATCCTTCAGCAGCATTTCTATGCCGATGATCCCGATATGCGCTCCGCCCGAATTGATCTCTTGAAACAGCGAGATTTTCGGCTGGTTTTCCGCAGGCTCGGCCGTATACCTTTTCATGATGTCGCGGTCGGTCTGCTGCAGCACCCACAGCTGTCCGCCATCCCGTTCATTGACCTCAGGGTACCACGGCTCGGCGGAGATCCGGCTCTCCCGGAACACGGTCGGCCAGATTTCATGGATCAGCGGGTTGTTCGTGAATATCCGCCAGTGAACGATTTGCGGCGTGCCCAGTTGAATCAGACCGAAATCGGCGAACTTCCCCATATTCCAATCGATCAGCTCGCTGGTCTCCGGCTCCCGGTCCAGAGTCAAATAATCCATCAAATCCTGATGGGATATGGAGATTTGGGCCGCCAGCTCCATCGCCTCGATCTGCTTTTGGATTTGAATGCTTTCCAGCTCGATCGTGAATTGGCTTTTCTTGAGCGCATCGGCGATATAGTTTTGATGAATCTGGTTAAACAGATAGTTCGATACAATAATGCTCGGAATAAAAAAAATAACGATATAAGCCGTCACAAGCCGGCTTTGCATCGATCTGCGTCCAAGCCAATATAGAAAATGATCCGCGGTTGACTGAATCCATCGTTTCATCGCTGCGATTTCTCCCGGGAATGCGGACAAAGGGGAACCTCGCCGGCTGTACGCCGCTAGCCAAGGAACCCCGGGTTTGTCCTGCTTCATTTAATCTATATAAGTTGAACTAATGATTGTACGGTAAAGGGCAGCCGGGTGAAATGTTCTTACGATCGCTGTTGTTTCTTCAGAATCATTCCACCTAGGTTCAATATTCTAAAATGTGTATTTTTTGGAATATTGAACCCTCTTGCCTAACTCCCGCCTTTATTTAGTTAAACTTATATAGTTATTTGATGAACTCGGCGAGTTTCGCCATGTGCTCCTCGTATTTCTTCTGCTTGTATTCCCACACCTTGGCATATCCGAGCTCATCGCGTTTCTTCAAGTAATCGTTCCAGATCTGATCGAACTCGGCATCCGATTTGGCCAACAGCAGCTTAGGCGCCACTTTGCCCCATTCCTGCAAAATTTTCGTATTCATTACGCCTTCCTCGGAGTTGCCTTGCGGATCGATTTGGTCGAATTGCGAGAAGCTATGCGACTTGCCGCGGGTCCAATCTTCCGTCTGCTTAAACGGCTCGACGGCCGGAGGTGCCCAAGCCAGGGTCGTGTTCGTATCCATCAGCATCCAGAAGGTGTGGGACGCGCCGTACTTCTTGTCGAACGCCCCGCGGTCGCTGTTGAGCAGCTCCGCAACTTCAGGAAGGAACTGGTCTTTGCCGTCAATCGTGTCCCAGGTGACGCCTTGCTTGCCCAGATACGTGTCGCGTTGTCCTTCCTCGGAGATCATATAGCTCAGAAAGCGGATCGCCCGCGCTTTGTCCTTGACGTTCTTGGAGATCAGCGTCACCGTCCAGCCGGAGATGGACGGTCCGGCCAGCGTCGGTTGATCCAGCCCGGCGTTCGCCGGTCCATCAACCGCAATGTAGACAGAGTTCGGATCGTTCGCGTACAGCACGTTTTGCTGGTTGGCCATGTCGCTGCGCTGATACAGCATCGCGAAGTAGCGGCCTTGCGCAATCTTCTCTTCCATCTGCGGACGTTTATCCACGAAGATATCTTTGGCCAGCAGCCCCTTCTCATTGGCCTGGCGCAGCGTTTTCAGCCACTTGACGTATTCCGGATCGGTGGTGCGGTCGTACAGCTTGCCGTCCTTCTCCCACGGAATCGCCAGGAAGTTCTGGATGTAGGCCTCGAGCGAGTAATTGCCTTTCTCGTGGAAATCGTGCATGCCAAACGGAATCAACGGCTGCCCGTTCACGTCGGGGAACATTTTCTTCGCGTCTTCAAGCGCTTTCAAAAACCCTTCGGGCGTGCGCATATCCGGCTTGCCGAGCGCTTCGTACATATCCTTGCGCACGAGGAACGTCTGGGTGGACGTGAAGTTGTCACCGAATTTCTCGTAATCCTTCGGCGAAGAAGACGCGTTCGGATAGCCGTAGACATTGCCGTCCTCCTGGGTATACCACGACACCTTGGCCGGGTCGGTCACTTTATAGAAATATGGATCGTATTGGTCCGCCAGTTCGTTCAGCGGCAGCACCAAACCGCCTTCGATCATTTTTTTGACCGCGTCCTCGCTCCAGGCGATCGTGATGAAATCCGGAAGCGAACCCGAGGCGATCATCGCGTTCATCTTCTCGGTCTCGTTGCCGGCAGGCACGATTAAGTTGAGGTTCACGCCGGTTTTCTCCGTTACGTATTGGGAAGTAATGTCCTCGCCCCATTTGTTCGGAAACCAGGCAAAGTTGATGTACCAGTCGAACGTAATCGGGGAGGTATCCACCTTCCAGCCCGGATCGTCCCGGGTCAGCTTCACTTCCTCCGCCGCCGGCTGCTCCTCCCCTCCTTTCACGGATGCCTTGCTGCCGCCGCCGGACGAACATGCCGCCGTAAAGACCATGACCAGCGCGAACATTAACAGCAGCAGGCTTTTTGGCTTATGCATCTTGCTCATGTGTTTTCCCCTTTTCTCGTTTAGAAATATGATTATATAGAACCCTTGCCTGGATAGGCAAGAGAAACTATCTTGCTCAGGCAAAGCGTTTTATCCCTTGATCGAGCCGATCATCATGCCTTTGACGAAATAACGCTGCAAAAACGGGTAGACGAACACGATCGGCAGCGTCGTGACGACCATCGTCGCCAGCTTGATCGACTGCGAGGTCACCGTCTTGGAAATGCCTCCCGGCACTTGGGCCGCCATCTGGTTGGAGCTGGACTGGGCCACGACCCGGTACAAGTAAGTTTGGATCGGCTGCAGGTCCATATTGTTAAGGTAAATGACCCCGGTAAAATAGTCGTTCCATTGATACACGCCGTGGAATAACGCGATCGTCGCCACCACCGGCATGGATACCGGGAGCACCACGCGGAGGAAGATCGCCCAGTCGTTGGCGCCGTCGATTTTCGCGGCTTCTTCAAGCCCGTCGGGGATTTCGCGGAAAAAGGTCATAAAGATGATCAGATCGAAAAAGCTGAACAACGCGGGGATGATGTAGATCAGGAAATTGTCCAGCAGGTGCAAATCCCTCATCAGCAGGTACGTCGGGATCAACCCGCCGCCGAAAAACATCGTGACCGTGCCGAGCAGGATATAAAATTTCCCGCCGATCAAATCTTTGCGGGAGAAAGCGTACGCCACCATCGCCGTGAACAGCACATGCAGCAGCGTCCCGATGAGCGTCTTGGCCACGGTGATGCCCATCGCCAGCATGATGCCGGAGCTTTGGAACACGGCGCCGTAGTTCTCGAAGCTGAACGCGCGGGGCCACCAATAGATCCCGCCGCGCATCCCGTCCATCCCCTCGTTGAGGGAATTGACGAGCACGTACCAGACCGGATAAAGCGTCACGAAGCAGATCAGCAGCATTCCGATATTGTTGCACAGGTCGAAGAAGGCTTCTCCCTTGGTTCTTCTTTTTAGGTTCAGCATGTTCTCAGGGCTCCTTCATGAATGGGTTAGGTCTCACCGGCTAAAACAGGGACGTGTCGTTCAGCTTCTTCGTCACCCGGTTGGCCAGCAGCAGCAGGATGAGCGCGATCACCGATTTGAACAGCCCCACCGCCGTCGAATAGGAATAACGCCCGGACAACATCCCGGTTTGGTAAACGTAGATGTCGATGACGTTGCTGGCGCTTTCGTTCAGCGCGTTGCGCAGCACCAGGATTTGATCGAAGTTGGAGTTCAGCACGCCGCCCACCGCAAGAATGAACAAAATCGAAATCGTCGCCTTGATGGAAGGCAGAGTGATATACCACATTTTCTGAAATCTCCCGGCCCCGTCGATCGTGGCCGCCTCGTACATTTCCGGCGATATGCTCGTGATCGCGGCCAGATAAATGATGGCGGACCAGCCCAGCTCCTTCCAGACATCCGAAGCGACGACGATGCCCCAGAAATAATTCGGCTCGGCCAGATACGAAATCGGCTCTTGAATCAAGTGCAAAGCCAGCAAAAGATCGTTGATAATCCCGACGTCCGACAGCCAGGTGGTCAATATCCCGCCGAGGACGACCCAGGACAGAAAGTGCGGCAGATACGAGATCGTTTGTACCGCCTTTTTGAACCGGACCGAACGCATCTCGTTCAGAAACAACGCGAAGATGATCGGCAGCGGAAATCCGACGATCAGCTTGATCAGGCTGATGCCCAGCGTATTTTTCATCACATTGACGAAATTGTCGTCCTGAAAAAATTCCTTAAAATGATCAAACCCCACCCACGGCGCCTCGGCGATCGACCTCACGATGTTGTACTCCTTAAAAGCGATGATAATGCCGTACATCGGCACGTAGTTGAAGACGATCATCCAGGCGACGCCCAGCAGCGCCATAATTTGAATATGCCTTTGCGCGTACATGCGCCCCCACCGTTTGCCCCATACCGATGGCTGCTTGTTTCTTTCCGGAGCGGCCGCCGGTTCCGTCATCTGCCCTATTTCCATTCCTCTGACCTCCAAGCTGTTCATAAGCTAATTATGTAAGCACTTCCAACTTCCTGTATCCATTGTAAACGGGGGGCAGGGGCAAGGGTAAGGTTTCAGATTTCGTATTGGGGTCTCATTTTTCGGCTAAAAAAAGAATGACGATCCGGAGTTACCGTTTCGTCATTCTCTGGTTTCCTATTGTTCTTCCGCCAGCACGCTCATGATGATTATGTCGCTGTATCTTCCGTTTTTGAACTCTTTTTGCCTTAGCCGTCCTTCTTCCTTAAAGCCACAGCTGAGATAACAACGGTAAGCCCGTTCGTTAAAATCAAGAACCTCCAGCTCCAGCCGGTTCAGGTTCAGCCGTTCGAACACGAACCGTTTCATCAGTTCGATCGCTTCCCGGCCATACCCTTGTCCCAGCAGTTCCTTGCGTCCGATAACGATGCCGAGTACGGCCGAACGGTTTTGCCAGTCGATTTTGTGCAGATCGATTTGACCGATGTACTCCAGCGTATCTTTTTCGGCAATGACAAAGCCTTTGCTCCCGGTTTTCCCTTCCATCGTCATTTTCAGAAAAGATTCGCTCTCGTGAAGCGTATGCGGAAATGTAAAAATACCGCTCAGCGTGCCGGTGATTTCCTCATCGTTCACCCATTGCCGGATATAAGGCAGATCCTCCATCCGGTACTCCCTCAACGTGATCCGGTTTCCGTGAATATGCGGCATACTCCAAACCTTCTTTCTTCCCGAACATTAAGTAAACTGGGCATAGATCATAATTCCAATATAAGGGACCACCCAGAGCAGGGGGAGCATATTCCACCATACCGAGCGCTTCCATTTGCCTTTGGCGAAAAAATACCAGCTTAATATAAGGGCAAGCAGCAGCCCGCCGGGATAAGCCTCAAGGTAATATAAAAAGCTCCTCATCCCCCTGTCGCCAGCCGAGCCGGGCGAATCGGACAGAAACGCGGAAATGCCCAGCACGACGAGCCAAACGGCCATAAACAACACATATACGATCTGCGACAAGATGAGAAAAAGCATCGTTTTCCGTTTGGCCATCCCTCGCCACCCTTTCCAAGGTTCTTATCCGCAAACCTAATCGAACCAAACCTCGTTCGGCTGATGCCGCAAAGCAAACAGGCGCCCGATCTGCTCCAAGGTGTTTCTTTCCGTTGACAACGGCGGCAGTTCGTCCTCCCCGAAAAAGCCGACCTGCAGCGTCTCCATCCCGGCTTCCGCCCGGCCTCCGACCTGCTCGCATAAAATAAACATCTTATATACATGCCAAGGCTCCGGGGGATGCTGATGGAATTTTTTGTCCAACACGGCCAGCAAGCGGACCGGCACGACATCCAGCCCCGACTCTTCCTTCACCTCTTTGACGGCGACCTCTTTCGGCGACAGTCCGATGTCGGCCCAGCCGCCGGGCAGAGCCCACGCCCCGTCGATCCGCTCCTTAACGAGCAGGATCCGATCGTCCTGGAACACCACGCCGCGGACGTCCACCTTTGGGGTCGCATACCCGGTTTCAGCGGCAAACAGCGACCGGATCTTCTCCGTCTCCACCTCGGTGTAGCGGTTCATGATGTCCACGCTGAGGTCTCGCAGCATTTCAAAGCGCTCAAGGTCGTACATATCTTTGGAATAAGCCAAGCCCGCCTGGCTAATCGCCTGGATCTGCTTCGCCCACTCCAGCCAAAGCGGCTGCGGTACATGCTCCGACATTGCCAATCGCTTCCTTTCTGGCCGGCCCGCGCCGGCGAATCAAATTTTCTTCACGTATTTGGCCAGCGTCATGCGGTAGCTGAATTCCACTTTTTCGCTCTCTTCGGTAAATGCAAACCCGTTTGATTTATAAAATAAAGTGCCGATTCCGTTTTCCCGTTCGCACCAAGCAAATATCTCCTTTAGGGACGCATTAAGACGGATCAATTCGCCAAGCAACGCCTTGCCGATTCCTTTCCTTTGATGTTCTTTCAAAATATACAATCGGGTCAACTCGCTTTCCCCGTTCACGGGATCGCTCAATTGTCCGAATCCGACAATTTCCCCAGCCAGCTCAGCGACCAAAAACTTTCGGGCCGGGTCCGCTTCATCCCGGGTAATGCTGTGCTCCAGGCTGCTTTTCGAATAGGCGTGATTCAGGAATGTGGCGATAAAATGCTCCGGATAAATCGTTTCATAAGTGCTGTTCCAGGTTTCGACCGCAACCTCGCGAATTCCGTCGATATCATTTAGCCGTGCCGGACGGATCTGCAATGCCTCCATCTGCTTCAATCCTTTCTCTGTAAATAACTTGACCCAGCCGACAGATAAGCCTATCTCCAGCCGGGTCGTTGCTCCTTACGCCTTAACCTGTGTTTACAAAACTATGATACACTGCCGCCTACGGTAAACGCTACCCCAAACCAGGTGAAATCAATGAAACATTCTCACTATGTAATCAACGAAACCCTGCCTGATTTTTTCCCCTTCAAAAATGCGTTCAAGCACCCTGTCCTCTTTGTATAAGATTTCCATACCAGCGAACAAACTGTCGGGTTCCTGCGGATCGTAATAGGAATGAATCACCGGCAAGTCATCGTCAAATTGCTCATATTCATGATTTCCCAGATGAGGACCTTGACCGCAGCGGAAATCATTCGTGGTGAGAAAGTTAACGAACATAAGGCCCCCGGGCATCAGCACCCGCTTCATTTCCTGCAAAGCTTGTTCGACATCCTTTTTACGCATATGAAATATCGTGTTATAGGAATAAACAAACCCCATCGAATCATCGGCAAATTCCAACCGTCTCATATCCCCCTGGCGGATGTTCAACTCCAGCCCTCTTTGTTTGGCGTATTCGCCGGCAATTTCGCATTGCTTCGGGTCAACATCTATACCGTAAGTCGTGTAACCATAGGAGCGGAACAAACTTAAGGGCGGCATATCGCCCCCTGCCCCGCAATCCAGTATTCGCCTTGGCATCTCCGTCTCCTGACAGTACATTAAAAACCGGTATAAGGGAATTTGTTTGAAGATATCCTGCATTTTTCAAAAGGCCTCCTTATGGACTTTTTCTATTTCACTATCCTTCTCCCTAACTCATGCCCAAGCAGAATGCATGGGGCAAGAATGATCCCGACGGGAACGCTTAACAAGATCTCCCCCCAGGTAACCCATTTTTCGGCGAGCAGCCGAGTGAAGAGATAAATGGTATAGGGAAGCACGACCAATACCGCGGTTACGACGCCCGGGGTATATCTTTTCAAATAAAGGGACTGCCCGAGATGCGTAAACACATGCAAAAAAAATAAGGTGTTAAACGCCAAAAACATGAAAAAGCGGCCTTTCTCCGCAGCTATGTACGTAAAAGGAATAAAGATGATGAATTCCATGAGGACCGCCACGGCAAATTGGCTGCTGGTCAACCGCGACATTTTTTCGAACGTTGGCCTAACGCCGGCCGGCAGCAAAGGCGCAACCTGGCGCGCGTTTCTTTTCATCCACGGCTCCACCCAAATAATTTCTTCCAAATCATGAATGACAAAAGCGACGATAAACAACCATACCAACGTTTGAAGACTCATCGCATCCATATGTAGACTCCTTTCTGGCACAAAAAAAGCCGCAAAGCATAGCACGACACCTACTATATCATTTGCAGCTAGATTGTTCTATGAGATTGTTGGATGCAAAGGAAACCGGCGATTAGCCGGCCGCCACTTGGTTAATTCGGTTTGTCCGGACGTTTGTCGGCGGACTGATCCGGGGTAGCGACTTCTTCGGAGGCTTCCATTTGCGCCAGCGGGACACGAAGCCGGCCCGTTTGACCCGCGGCGTTGCCAGTGTATTTCCTTCTCAAGCCCAGCGCTCGCCGTCCCGCAAGTCTCGTTTTCAGATAATACATTCCCGAGAGTAAAGCAACCAGCACGAGGCCGATGACGAGGCCGGTGCCCTGTCCCGGAATAAACGGCATGCTGACGATAATCGCGATCATGGCGATCAGCCCCGCCCAGGAAGTATAAGGATATCCGGGGAGCTGGCAGACGGCCTCCGGGGAACAAGGGGTGTGCCGGCGCCACTTGTAGTGGGAAGCAAGGATTACGAAATAGGAAAACAGGAGCGAAAATCCCCCCAGGCTGAGCAGAAACAGATATACCTGCTGCGGCAGCAGGTAGCCGAGGCCTAAACCGGCCAGCATAGCCGCACCCGAAAAAAGAATCCCCCGGTAAGGAACATCCGTTTTGTCTTTTAACCAATTGGGAGCGTGCCCCTCCGCCGCCAGGGAACGAATCATCCGGCCAAGCCCGAACATCGCGGCCAGCATGGTGGACAAAATCGCGGTGATCATGACGATGTTCATCAGCGTGCTGGCCCAGCCCATTCCCCAGCGGGTTAACGCAAGCACTAGCGGGCTTTCGTCAGCGGTGATCCCTCCGGTCGGAAACAGCGGCAAAATCACCGCGATCGACGCGACGTAAAGCCCGATCAGGCTGATTAATGTCAGGTTAATGGCGCGCGGGATCGTTTTTCGCGGTTCGCGAACCTCCGAGGCGGCCAGCCCGATCACTTCAAAGCCGGCGTAGGTGAGAACGACCGTGAGCATACTGCCGGCAATGCCCGCGATTCCGCCGGGAAGCCACGGTTCGGCTCGCAGTTCACCGGCCCCCACGGCGGGTATGCCGGGCATCAAGCCCGCAATGATCGCCAGGCCGATCGCGATAAAACCGGCAATGGCGATCAGCTTGATCGCCGCCAGCCCGCTTTCCAGGTTGCTTAAATATTTAGCGCCCAACAAATTGAGCAAGGTAACGGCAACAACGATCACTGTCCCGGTAAACCCCGGGGAAAGATTAGGAAACCACACCCGCAGAAACGTCGATGCCGCGATCGATTCGCTGGACATCGCAAAAATCAACCCGATCCAGTACACCCAGCCGGTGACGAACCCGGCCCCCGCCCCAAAACTTCTTTCGGCATAGGTCCGGAACGAGCCGGAGACCGGATCGGCTACCGTCATTTCCGATAAAGCGTACAAAATAATATAAACCAATGCTCCGCCGATGATATAAGCAATGAGAATCGAGGGCCCCGCCGCTTTGATTCCTACCCCGGAACCGAGGAAAAAAGAACCTCCGACCACCGTGCCAAGCGCCATCATCGTTAAATGAAAGGTCGATATACCGGCCTTAACTTCACCCGTCTTTGCCATGATAACTCCCTCCAGTATCTGACTTAAGATCACTGGAAGTATTTGCGAATTGCAGCAAAAGTATGTTTGCGGCCGGCCCCGGGATGTTACGCGCCTCTTTTGGCCGTCTCGGCGTCCTTTTCTCCCTCGCTCCGCCACCGCTTTGCGTACGTCTGGATTAAATCCAAAAACTCCGCGAGCGCCGGAGATCTCCACTTTTTTTGATGATAAGCAAGCTGTGTGGCCACGCGCTGCGATTCGTCGTCCCAGTTCAGCTTGACCAGCTTTCCCTCACGCAGCTCGCTGCGGACGGCAATCAGCGGCAGGAACGATAAACCCAGGCCGGAAATGACGCACTGCTTGATCGCTTCAATGCTCCAAAACTCGAGGTTCGGGTCGGGAAAAACGCCGTGGCTGTTCAAATAATGCTCAAACAACGTCCGGTAAGAGCAGCCGCTTTCGGTATGCAAAATCGTTTGATCTTTCAGGTCCGCAGGCTGGACCTCCTTCTTCGTTTGCAGCGGATGATCGGCTGGCGCCACCAGGGCCATCGGCTCCTGGACGAGCGTCTCGATATGCAGGTCCCGGTCCTCCACCTCCGGCTGCAGCAGAAAAGCGACATCGAGTTCCCCCGTGCGCACCCGCTCCCTTAATTCCAAGCATTGTCCCGGCTGCAAAACGATCTGCACCTCCGGATACCGGAGGCGGAAATCGCGAATTATCTCCGGCAAGCGAAAAGCGGCCAGCGATTCAGGGGCCCCGATTTTCAGGGAACCGGTCACCTCCGCCTCCGCATGCAGGGCATCCTTGGCCATGGAGTGGATTTTGGCGATCTCCTGCGCATACGGCAGCAGCCGGCGCCCGGCATCGGTCAGAATAATTTTTTTGCCGATCCGGTCGAACAAAGGCAGGCCCAGCTCGGACTCCAGTGCCTGGATTTGCGCCGTAATGCTGGATTGCGCATAGTCCAGCTTTTGCGCTGCGCGGGTGAAGCTGCCGGCTTCCACCACGGTCAAAAACGTAAATAAATGGCGGGATTCCATCGCCCAAATCTCCTTCCATCGAAAAATCGAATAGATTATATTCAATAATTCTGTTTTTCCTATGGATCGATTATCTGATACGCTTATAAAAAACGCAAGGAAAGCAGGATGACATCAATGCACGAAAACGCAAACTCACCTAAACTCAAGCAGGGCATCGGCCTGCCGCAGGCCATCGCCCTTTATATCGGCTCCGTGCTGGGCTCGGGCGTGCTGATCGTTCCCGGACTGGCGGCCGAACTGGCCGGTCCGGCCTCGCTGCTGGCCTGGGGATTCATGGTCTTGCTGATTTTGCCGATGGCTTTGTCCATGGGCTTGCTGTCCGCCAAATATCCGAATGCCGGAGGCGTTTCCCACTTCGTTACGCTCGCTTACGGAAAGCGGGCCGGGACGCTGGTCGGCTGGTTTTTTCTGATGTCGGTGCCGATCGGCGCGCCCGTGGCCGCCTTAACCGGAGCCGGCTATCTGACCGCCGCGCTGGGCTGGGGCGAAGGGGCCAAAATCGCCGTAGCCGCGGTCATGCTGGCCGCTGCGCTGTTCACCAACTGGATCGGCATGCAGCTTGCCGGCAAAATCCAAATCGCCGTCGTGATCGCGATCGCGGCCGTGCTGGTTTTTTCCTTTGCGGCGGCAATGCCGCGGATGGAGAGCGCCCACTTTACTCCGTTTCTGCCGCACGGCTGGCTTAGCGTCGGTCAAGCGGCTTCCATGCTGTTCTGGTGTTTTATCGGCTGGGAGGCCGTGTCGCATATGTCCGAAGAGTTTAAGGATCCGCAAAAAGCGGCGATCAAAGGTGTGACCGCCGCCGCGATCATCGTAGGCATTTTGTATTTCCTATCCGCGTTGGCCACGGTCGGCACGCAAAGCTATTTAAAGGGCGGTTCGGATTCTTCGATGGTGTGGATCATCAGCCAGCCGCTTGGCGCTTGGGGCGGAATCGTCGCCGGGGTGACCGGGTTGTTCATTTGCATGGCCGGCATGATCGCTTACACCGGCGCGGCCGCCCGCGTCGCTTATGCGATGGCGCGGGAAGGAAACGCGCCCAAATGGTGGCGCGGCCTTTCGCCCCGGTTTCATACGCCGGTTGGGGCGCTGTTCTTCCTCGCCTTCTGCTTTGCGGTGGTGATCCTGCTTTATGGCAGCGGCGTGCTTTCATTAGCCACGTTGATCCAGTTCCCGAACGCCACGTTCATTTTGACGTATATGGGCGGGTGCGCGGCCGGCATCAAGCTTCTCAAAGGCAGCCGTGCCGGTGTTATCATCAGTTGGATTTCCTTTATCGCCACAGCCGTTGTCTTTCCTTTCACCGGTTGGGCAATGCTGTATCCGCTGCTGATCGCGCTGCTGTTCCTGGCCATCGGGCTGCGTATCGGCCGGCGTAAAGAAACTACATTGGAGCACTAGAAATTGAAAAGAGGCCTTCCGGCGATGGCGATCATCCCATCCCGGCAGGCCTCTTTTTCTCGTCAGGCTTGCTTAAATCTGTCCTTCATCAAAATAAGTAACCTCCACGCCTTTGGCGACAATGGAACTGATTCCTTCCGGATAATAAGGCATCAGTTCATCCGCCTGCTTCACGTCGACCCAGGCGATGTCCAATATTTCCTCCGGCCGGGTAATTTCCTGTCTGCCGCCCTTAATTTCAGCGCGAAAGGTCAGCAGTACGACGTGCTCCATTTTTTCCGTATGCACGAATTCATTGACGGCGACAACGCCAAACACGTCAACATCCAACCCGGTTTCTTCCTTCGCTTCCCGGATCGCCGCCAGCTGAAGCGTTTCGCCCGTTTCCACCGCGCCTCCCGGCAGGGTCCAGGCTTCATTTTCGTTTTTCACCATCAGAACTTGCGTCTTCGCCTCGTTTGTGATCAACAGGTACACGACATCCGTTCGTTTCATAACAGGCCAACTTTCCTCGAATTTATGGCTCAATTTAGAAATCGGTTGCTCGACAGCCGGATACGGGATGGACGAACCGTTGGCTGCTGGGCCTTCAAAATAGCGGCATTTTTTGTTCTTATTCGCCGTAGCCAAGCATGTTCATCCTCATTAGCGGCATTTTTTGTCCTTATTTTCCTAAGAATGGTGCAGAGCGCGGGCATTTTCTTGTGACGAGGGAAACTAGCGGCATAAATTTCCTCTATTCTCTACAATTGACGGATATCGCCGGAATAACGCCCTTTTTTGCCCTTATGTTTCTCGCCAGCGTTTCTCGGGCTGCCTGGTCCCGCAAGCAAGCTTTTTCAATTGTTTTGTTAACCAAGCTTTAGCGGCCAAACAAAAGATCCAGGATCGTTGAGAACTTGCCCGATGTATGCCCGCTAAGCACATCCGGATCATAGATTTCCACGTAGCCGCAATTCAAACAAGAGACAAACAGATAGTGGTTATAATCGATGTCCATGATTTTACTAATCCCGGTGCCGCTCATGGTCACTTCCTTAACCGAGCCTTCCCGGCTACCGCATTTTACGCATTTAAAGCGATTTTCCAGCACTGTCTCCAGATCGAAATACTCCATATCGCCGCCGGCGTCAACCGGCGTTTTGTCAGCAGCGTTTTCCCGGCCTTCCAAATGCTCAGGCAGCACCTCATGCTTGCACTCCGGGCAAACATCGCCAATCAGTACCACCCGCTCTCCGCACCACGGACATTGAATCATGAGAGCCTCCTTCCGGGGAATGAACTAAAACGTCTTGCCCATATAATACTCGTCGACGTAGTTTCCGTCCATCCGAATGGAATTTTTTTTCGTCCCTTCGATTTCAAAACCCATCTTTTTGTACAGCCCGATGGCCGGCTCGTTCGGCACCATGACCGTAAGTTCAAACTTCGTGATGCCGGAACCGGAACGAGTCCGCCAAGCCTCGGCGGCTTGAAAAAGGGCCGTTCCAACGCCTTTCCCGGTGTAGTCCTTCAAAATGCCGATTACGATGTGACCGAGATGCTTTATCTTGTTGGCACCTCCACCGTTCACTGCCAGATAGCCGACCAACTCACCGTTATCTTCAGCCACGATGATCGTGGAATTGGGCGCTTCGGTAATCGAACGAATCCGTTCTTGATGCGCCTCGGCGGTCGTTTTGCGTTCGCCCGGTTCCAACAGCATAAATTTCGTTTCCTGATCCAGCTTCAAACATAAGTTCAAATGCCGCTCGGCGTCCTCTTCCCTAATTTCCCGATAGGTAATCAATTTGTATGGGCCTCCATTTGTGTTTGACTCAAAATTTTAGACATGATCAAATTTTGGCTTTCAAACGCAGCAACCGTTTTCCCCGCTTCGATTCCGAAATGGTATATTTTCAAGTGTCCGCTTACCTCACCGGGAAATGATAAATATGCTGCAGGCCTTTGGGGCCCATCTTGGTTAAGCCGCGATCTTCAAAGCCCGCCCCGGCATAGAGCTTCTGTGCGGCGTAATTTTGATGGTTGACGGCCAGCACGATCTCATCCGCTTCCGGAAAATGCTCCCGCACAAACGAAGGCAGCCGCAGCATTGCCGCTTTGGCGTAGCCTTTTCCCTGGTGCTTGAAATCGACCGATAGCGCGCGCAGCAGCAGGGCCCGCGGATTCCCGACCAGGGGGACGAACTCCGAATTCCGATGCAGCACGAAAAATCCGGCCAGCGTTGTCCCGCCCGCCAAAATAACTACCGGACAGCGGTCAGGGTCGTTTACGGACATGTCCAGCGCCTCAGAGGGCAAGGCGGTAAATTCGGCCTGATTTTCGGGAAGCTCAAAGCGTTCTAGCGCCTCAAGGTATTTTTCATCGTATAAACTAAGACTGATTGCTTGATTTGGCTGGTTCATATTCAACTCCGTCTGGCTCCACTTTGATTTGAACGGACGTAACACGTTCCCAATAATTATACTCTATTTGAGGGAGTTTGGACTCAACGTAAACGTCTGCGCCAGCATTTCGTGAACCCCGGGCAAACCCTCGATTTCCACGCTTTCGGAGGTTTCCGTATAAACGATCGCATGCTGCTTGTAGAAACTCCGCCAGAACGCTACGGCTGCGGCATTGTTCTTAAGCTGCTCTACCCTTACCCGTCCCGAGAACCGCCCCATGACTTCCGCCACCGCCGTTTGCGCGATCTGCCGGCCCCGGTATTTTTTCAGCAAAAACAACTCCTGTATGGTGTAATCGATCTCGTCAGGAACAAACGGTGGCGCACAGACGAGGGCAAAACCAGCCACTTTGCCGGAACATTGTATAAAGTAGGGGAACAATTCTTTGCGCTCCAAATACAAATCATTGTTCGACGTATCGAATCTTCCGTCTTCCGCCGGGTCCTCGCCCGTAAATGCGGATAAATCGTACAAATACAGGTTATACAGGTTCAGAAAAAGTTTTCTATGCTCGGGCAGAATTTCCGATATGCGGACATCCATAGGGCGGCCCTCCTCCCATCCTCGATTTTAACGGCGATTACCTTCCCCGCTTTTCGTACAGGTAAATATCCAAGGCCTCGATTCCCCGGCGGGCGAGCTTGATAAACAAGACAAGGGCATAAATCCCTAAACAAGCAACTACAATATACACCAGCAGCATCAATACAGGTAAAATCTCGAACATACCAAAGCTTGGTCCTACGACATTCATCCTTGGATCACCCTCCATCTAAAGGTTTACTGAATAACTATATTCTCGGTATCTTTCTAAATACCTTTCATGCGTGCTCCCCCCGAAATCGCACGAAATGCAAAAGTGCAGTTGAATTTGACCAATATCCCCCGCCCAGGTTGATGAAGTGCAAAAATGCAGTTCATTTTCTATAAATCTACTAATTTCTACCATTTATCTTCCAAACAGCTGCACTTTTGCATCTCATGGGTTCAAATAAGCGAATATTTCGAAAATAAGCTGCACTTTTGCATTTGACCCTACCAAGAGGAGCTACTCTCTATAAAAAAAACGGCCTGCCCCAGGAAAACGGACAGACCAGCCATTAGGAATTCATTATTTGCGTTGCCCCAACTGCTTTACGCCCCCGCAACAAGCTCGGGAATTTGCTCCAGGCGCTGTATCTCATAGGTCGGCCGGACACCGGAAGCATTCGGCTGCTGCCGCGGATTAAACCAGCAGGTATCAATCCCATAATCCGCTCCGCCCCGGATATCCGAGCTTAACGAATCGCCGACCATTAACACCCGGGTTTTGTCCGTAAGCCGCAGTTTGTCGAACGCATAATCAAAAATGCCCCGCTGCGGCTTATGAAAGCCCGTTTCCTCGGAGACGATAATCGCTTCAAAGCAGCCGGCCAGCTCCGAGCCTTGAATCCGGCTCATTTGTACCTCTTTGATGCCGTTCGTGATGATCGCCAATCGAAGGCCCGAATCGATCAAATCCCGGCAGACCTGAGCGGCCCCTTCCACCAAAAAAGAAGCTTTCCCCAAGAACTGCGTATACAGTCCGCTAAACGGGCCGACTCCGCAGCCAACGGTAAGGTCCAGTTCGCGGAACAGACGTTCAAACCGCTCCGTTCTAAGCTTGTCCTGGCCGATTTTCCCCTGTTCGTATTCGGTCCAAAGTTGCTTATTAATCGTCTTATACGCTTGAGCCACTTCGTCCGTGCAGGTAATCCCTTCATGCATTAACGCCTCGCTTAACGCAAATGCTTCCGCCTTCGAGAAATCGAGCAGCGTTTCATCCGCGTCAAACAAGATGTGCGTATACTTCAAAAGCTAGTCCTCCTCTTTACCGGAACGTACAATTCGACCTTTGCCTTACCCTCGGGATCGTCCGCGGGATTATTCATGCTGAACTCCAGACAATGCCTGTCGTCCGGGTCGTATTCGCTATTCGGCAGCCACCCGCCAAAAATACTTTGATACAAAATCGCAAATTTATCCAGCGTATCGTAAAAATAAAACATCGCATAAAGTCCCCCCGGCAGCGTCCTGAACTGCACTTCGGGCGGAGCGTCTTCCCGGTTCAGCGAGTCCGGCACGGTTACGCAGGCATCGTAACGGCAGGCGAATTCTTCCGTGGCGGCCGGATCGTCCAGTGAAATCCCGATAAAAGCTTGCTCCGGCGGAAACAGCCCGTTTTGTCCCGCCCACTCGCCCAGCTTCGCCCAAGCCTTATACGTCTCCAGATAACTGCCGACATGCCTCACATAAGCCACTTCAAAAGCGGGCAATTCCTTCATCATTACGTTCATTTGCCAAACCCTCCTCAAAAAATTATGATTCCTATTTGAATCATACAGGGAGGCAGCGGGTTCAGCTTCCTGGTTATTGCGGGAAGATAATGAAAAATTGCGGTCCTTTTGCCGCTCCCGGCGAACTTCACTTGGCGTTTTGGCAAAATGCCTCTTGAACGCGGCGTTGAAATTCGAGGCCGATTCAAACCCGCACAACGCGGAAATTTCCAGCACCGTTTTATCGGTTTCCAGCAAGTAAGCCAACGCTTGGTTTAACCGCAGACGGTTCATATATGCCATGGGCGTCGCCCCCGTCACCGCCGCAAACACCCGCGAAAAGTGATATTTGGAGAAATGGGATACCTCGGCCAATTGCTCCAGGCTCAGCTTTTCACCTAAATTTTGCAACATATACGCCTTTACGCTTTCGATCCGGTCCAGGTAATCGCTCATGCGCTCGCTCCGTTCCAATGGGCCGGACGGACAAATTTCGGCGGCAGCTTGGTGCTTCCGTCGCCTTTTGCCGCATTCAGCTGCATTTGGGTCAAAAAAAGGCAACTCGACAGGTCCGCACCGCGCAGATCGGCATCGCGCAAATCCGCTCCGATCAAATCGGCCATACGAAGGTTGGCATCCCTGAGATCGGCGGCGATCAGGTAGGCCCCTCTCAGGTTCGCTCCCCGCAAATCCGCCCCTTTGAGCTTGGCGCCGATCAGGTCCGCGCCGCGCCCGTAGGTTTTGCGGCGGCGGCCCGCCGTATCCTTAAGCCCGCGAAGCGCGGCGCTCCGTACCTGCTCGCTGATCTCCAGCAGCAGCGCATTCACCTTCACGCGCTGTTCCCCCGCATCCGCTTGTTGGAGTTCGGCCGGACTCAAACGGGTGAGCCGTTCCGTATCGTCATAAGCCATGCGAAGCCGCTCATGAAGCGAACCGGCCGGCTCCAGCGCCAACGCTTCGTCCAAATACCAAAGCAGCTCGTGAAGCTGCCACATCACCGGGAACAGTTCATACATCAGCGCCGCGGACTCCGGGGCTTCCCGCCAACTGATTCCGCCGAAGGTTACCTGCGATATTTTCTGCCCCGCCCCAAAGCAGTCGTAAACCGTGCAGCCCCGATACCCCCGCTGCCGCAGGCTGTCATGGACGCCGCAGCGGAAGTCGTCCCGCAAATTGGAGCAGGGCTGCCCCGCCGCTTTATCGGCCGCAAAATCGACCGACGCCGCATAAGGCAGCGCCACACAACACAGGCCAAAGCAATGCTCGCAGTCGGCTTGCAGATCAGCTCTGGTCCTGCCTTGCGGCTGCTCTTTATGAAGTTGCTCTCCGGACATTTTCCAATCTCCCCCCACTGGTTTCAGGTTTATCTTAAATAACAGCCGCTGTTTATATCAAACGTCGCTCCGGTATAATGCCTTGCTTTTTCGGACAACAAAAAGATCACGGTATGGGCCACGTCCTCCGCCGTCAACGGCTGGTTTATCAATTGATGGCTGACATACTCCCGCTTCCGCCATTCCGGAATACGCTCCATCATCGCCGTGTCCACCATGGTAGGCGCGACCGCGTTGACGCGGACATAAGGCGCAAAATTCATGGCGCAGCTTTTGGTAAGCCCCATAATGGCCGCTTTCGAAAGTCCATAAACGGCGTCTGAGCTTCCTTCCAGGCCGGAGACGGAGGACATGTTGACGATAACCCCCTGCTTACGCTGCTCAAACATCCGTTTTCCGAAAAATTGCGAAAAATACACGGCGCCTTTAATATTCACATCCAGTACGCTGTCGATTTCCTCTTGCTTATAATCCAGGATGTTTTTTCCAAGGTAAATTCCCGCATTATTCACTAACCCGTCGGCGTCGCCATGCTCTCTATCCAAAGCCGCAAACAGCGCGGCCGCTTCGTCATAATGGCGTACATTCACCTTATACGTAAACAAGTTCGGGGAATCGGCAGTCTGCGCCAACTCGTGCAGCCGCTCCTTATTTAAATCGCACGCGATGACGGAGGCTCCTTCCCGTAAGCATTGCAAGGCAATTTCCTTGCCGATGCCGGAGGCAGCACCGGTGACGATAATTTTCTGTGTCGATAACATGGTCGTTCTCCTTTGTTCAGCTTTTCCGGGCCTGCAGTTTCACGCTTTGGCGTCGATTTTTTCCCGCAAAGAGGCCTCGTTCAGACCGTTTCGGGTAAAAGCAAACTTTCGGCCGGTCGCGGCCTGAACGCGGTCCAGCACCTGGCCCAGGTGATACCCCGTATGTTCGGCCAAATGATACAACTGGTGAACCTGCTCTTGATCGAGAGCCTGTTCGCGGCTTAAGTATTTCATCATCAGCAGCTTCCAATCATCCAGCTGGGCTTCGAACAAAGCAAGCAGCTCTTCGGCTGTCTGTCCATTAGCCGGAAAGTAGTTCTCGAAACCGGGCTGTAATTGCCGCTCTAAATTTTGCAGCCTTAGGCAGCTTCTGGCGATATGCTCGCACACATGCAAAACAATCCCTCCCAGCGTATTTCCCGCCGGGTAAGGTTCGCGCCATAGAATTTCCCGTTCCACCCCTTCCAGGGCGATTTTTAACTTTGGCCAGTACATGTCGCACATTCGGTGGTACGTAATTTTCAAAAAAAGTTCCTCAAACTCTCCATGCTCCACGCCGTTCATCTCCCGCGGATTTTTTTTAGGGCCATCCGAAAAATTCCCGATCCAGCATGCCCATGACAAACAACTACAAAGTTAAAAAGTAATGATAAAATTCCGTATCCTTGATATATCCGCTTGTTTCGTAAAGCCGCTGGGCCCGCTCATTGGCGATGGCCGTGGACAGCTCCAGTCCTTTGGCGTTCGTCTGCAGCGCATAAGTTCTAGCCGCTTCCAGCATCAGCTTCCCCGCCCCCTGTTTGCGGTACTCCTCCCGCACGTAAAGATCGTTGAGAACCCATAAACGCTTCATCGATATCGAAGAAAAGGACGGATACAGCTGCGTGAACCCGACCGGCGTTTGATCAGCCTCATCGAGAGCCAGAAATACAACGGATTCATTCCGGGACAGCCGTTCCGACAAAAACCGTGTGGCCCCCTCCATATCGGAAGCTTGCTCATAAAAGATACGATACTCGTTAAACAATGCAGCCAATGCCTCCAAGTCCTCCGGACCGGCTTGTTTGATTGAAATAGGGGTGTTCATAAGATATTCTCCTTATTAATGTATAATACAGCTTTATGGTCTTTGCTTTGATCTGTCCTTATGTCCACGGCTCATCATCCATTCGCAGATTTTATATACTCCCAAGCCCAGCCCAAAACCTAACGTATTTAAGATAAAATCGTCTACGTCAAAGCTTCCTCTTTTTAATAGAAGCTGGAGCGACTCCAACACAAAAACGCCGATTATAAAAACGGCCCATGACCTTCTCTGGTTGCCCCGAAAAACGAGCGGCAGCAGGATGCCAAACGGAACGAAGACGCCGATATTTCCAATCAAATTGACCAGCCAGATTCCGGACATAAAATCATACGAGTGAAGATAAAGGCGGATCGTGGAGAAAGGCTTGAGATTATACATGTACGTATTATGGGATGCTCTGCCGAATCCAAAAAGCATCCAGTAGATTAATAGCAGCGAATAACCGATGAGCATAATGATTGCCTTGCCGCGCACGGATCTCATCAATGCCACGATCATCCCCCCTCAGAATTCCTTTGCAAGCTCCTTCATCTTCGCAAACAGCAGTTCGTAATATTGGGGCGTATTGGGCGTGAAGTCGCCAAGGGACCATGATTTCGTCAAGCTGCTCGACGCTCCGTTCGCTTCGTCTATGAGGAGACCGTCCGAGGAAAGAAACTTAGTTTCCCCGCTGAGCAATCGCCGGAAATCGCTAAGCCGCACCCAAAACAGCCCGGAAATCTCCTCCGCTTGGATGCGGTAGTCTTTCAGATCGCGGCCATACTCGTAAATAAACACATGATTAATTTCCCGGTCGATTAACTGAGGCGATACGATGTGCTCCTGGGCCACCATGCCGCAATAGGTCAATTCGTCAATCGCCACCGCGATCCCAAGCTCCTCTTCCAGTTCGCGCACACCGTCCCGCACGTCCTCCCCCGCTTGCAAATGTCCGGCGCAGGAAATATCCAGCAGTGAAGGAAACACGTCTTTGTTTTTGTGGCGCAACTGAAACAGCAGATAAGCTCCTTCCGTGGTCCGCTTCCAGATCCAGCAATGAAACGTCTGGTGCCACAATCCCTTGGCATGGACAACGCTGCGGGCTTCCTTGCCTATCTTGATCCGATCCGGCGTAAAAACGTCAAAATATTCGGTTTCGTTCATGTGGTTTCTCCTTTTGTTCCATTATAACCGAAACTTTTCCCGAATGGCCTTTGCGGTTTCTTCCGGACTTAGGAATGTATTGTTGATTTTCATAAAGTTTTCTGTCTGGATCTCGCCCTCGTAAGAGTTCAGCCTGTATTTTTCCATGGTTTTCAACAAATCTTGCTCGGAACGTTCAATGTTTCTTTTCGTAGGTTTATGCTGCAACCGGTGCGGATCCTTGTTTCGTTCCAGCCTTGCGGCCAAATCCGCTTCAAGCTCAACCCAATACACCTCGGCGCCTCTGGATTCGAACAAACCGCTGATTTGCCGAACGTAATCCCAATCCTCCTGCAGATTAAACGCCCACACATAGGTAAAAATCAACCCCGGAAGCTCGCTTTTCGACACTTCTGCAAATATTTCCCGGCGGAACAAGCTGACCAGTCTTTTTCCGGCCGGCGTACCGTAGTCAAAGAAATTAGAGACCAAATCTATGGTCATATGATTATGGAACAATTTCAGTCCCGTGATTTTCGCCAGCTCCTGTCCGACGGTCATCTTGCCCACCGCCTGCGGCCCGAACAAAACGATGAATTTCATAGCTTTCCCTCCTACCTCATTCCCATGATTATACATCCATTTTCTGAATTCTATAAATCGATTTTGGAAAATATGAAAAAATTAGTTGTAAAATGTCATTTCATACCTTATAATGGAAATAACTTCATTGATAGCGCTACCATTTGGCATCTAAGATTGCCGGGCACGAAATTAGCAAGTCAAACTACTAAAAGGAGTGAAAAAAAATGTTGAAGCTTGGTAAACCTCTCTACCTGTTTCTGCTGTTCACTCTCATCTTGTCTTTCTTCCCCGCCGCAGCTCCCAGCGCTTCCGCCGCAACCGATTGGAAACTCGTTTGGAGCGACGAATTTAACGGCTCCTCGCTGAATACGGCCAACTGGACCGCCGAAATCGGTACCGGCAGCGGAGGCTGGGGAAATAATGAGCTGCAGTATTACACCAACCGGCCGCAGAACCTGCAGGTGACGGGCGGCAATCTGGTCATCACGGCACAGAAAGAATCCTATGGCGGCATGAATTACACTTCGGCCCGGATCAAAACCCAAGGGCTGCAAAACTTTACTTACGGCAAAGTGGAAGCCAGAATCAAACTTCCCTCTGGACAAGGGCTGTGGCCGGCATTTTGGATGCTGGGTTCCAACATTTCCACGGTCGTCTGGCCTTATTGCGGGGAAATCGATATTATGGAACGGGTTAACCACAATCCGTTCGTAAACGGCACCGTACATTGGGATGCGGGCGGGCATGCGGATTATGGACGGACATCCGGGAACCTGGACTTTTCCCAATATCATACGTACAGCATCGAGTGGGACTCCAAATACATTCGCTGGTTCGTGGACGGCAATCAATTCAATGAATTTTATATCGAAAATGGGACCGGGAACACCGAGGAATTCCAAAAGCCGTTTTTCATTCTGCTGAATCTTGCGGTCGGCGGCAATTGGCCCGGAAGTCCGGACGGCTCGACGCCATTCCCGTCGCAAATGCTGGTCGACTATGTGCGGGTATATCAAGCCTCGAACAGTTCATCCAACATTGAAAGCGGCGCCGTTTATACTTTGACCTCTAAAGCCAGCGGCAAAGTGCTGGACGTGACGGACGTCTCCATGGCGGACGGGGCCAAAATGCAGCAGTGGACCAATTACACCGCAACCAACCAGCGCTTCAAGGTGGAGCATATGGGCAACGGTTATTATAAGCTGACGGCGATGCACAGCGGCAAGGTGCTGGATGTGCCGAGCTCAAGCACGGCCAGCGGCGTGCAGCTGCAGCAGTGGAACGATAACGGAACCGATGCCCAGCGGTGGAAAATTGTCGATGTAGGCGGAGGCTACTATAAGCTGGTCTCCAAAGTCAGCGGCCTGGTCATGGACGTGTCCAGCGCCTCTACGGCGGACGGCGCGGCGGTTCAGCAATACACCGACAACGGAACGGATGCGCAGAAATGGTTGTTTACGAAAGTGAACTAAAACTAAGCGGCATATGATCGAACGACAAACGGGAAACCCGGGAGCGTTGAGCGGCGGGTTTCCCGTTGCTGCTTCATAACAGCTAACAGCTCCATCACCAACACTTCCCCCCCGCCTTCCATTTTATCGTGCGATCCAGCTTGTTCTGACGTAGCCGATTTTCATGCCGGCCCGCTCCATGTTTCTGTGGCTTTGCGATAAAAAAGCGCACTGGCCGACGGCCAGCTTGCAGCCCTGGCGGGATGCCTCCGCAATCCGCCGATGCAACAGCCTTTGCTGCAAGCCACGATTCCGGAATTGCGGCAAAGTGGCCGCAAAAGTGAACGATGCTATGCCGCCCTTGATATACATTACGCCGGCGGCGGCAGGCTCCTCCTTCACATAGGCCAAATAAAAATTCCAGCCGGGCCTGCCATAAAGCACCTTGTTATTTTCGGCGACATACGGAATGCCATCGTCCGACAACCCCGTTCCCCGGCAATGAATCATGGCATAAGTCATAAACTCGTCTTCCTGAAGTTCTTTAACGGTGATTCCATCCATCTCGTCAATATGGGGGGTTTGGAGCTCTGAGAGGTATAAAGAGGTGTGAAATCCCGATTGAAAAAATCTGCGTTCGGCCAAACGGGCAAGTATATTCTGATCCACAAGCGACGGGACGAGTTCAAATTGGGGGGTTCGTCCTCTCGATTGGTAAAACTCGAGGATCGGGTCGATGAATTCCGCGTCCGCAGCGGTTAATCCTTTTACGGTATTAAAAGAAGGCCAGGGCATGGTCCGGCTGTAAATGCACAAGGCGTTGCCGAACCGGCGGAGTTCAACTCCTTCCGGATTGCCCGGCCTGTGTTGAATGGCCAACATGCGATCATACATATAGTCGTTTTCAGATGAAACGATTTGTTGGATTAAAGCTTCTGACGGCAAATTGGGCATGTCCCACCTCGCAAAAAATATATTGGCGATAGAAATATCATTTTTCCCTTTTATGGCAGCACAGCGTCCAGATAACGGGAGGTCATCCCATCTCGCAAAATTTCCATATATAATTCGTCGTAAGCTTTTCCGTTAACGAGATAGCTCTGGCTTCTTCTGCCAAAGAGGCGGAACCCGGCTTTTTCGTAACACTTGATGGCCGGCTCGTTAAACTCGAAAACCCGAAGCATGATGTTGTTTAAGTTTAGTATTTTAAAACCGTATTCGCACAGCAGCTTGATGGCTTCCGCCCCGTAGCCCATACCTCTCTGCCGATCTTCGCCGATAAAAATTCCGAGCTCCGCGACTCTGCGAACCTGATCGATGGCAAACAAGGAGCAATTCCCGATCAGTTCGTCATTATTTTTCAACACGACCGCAAAATTTTGCCCTTCCCGGGCCATATTTTCGAGCACGCTTTGTTCCCGCGGCAAACTGAACACTTCAGCGGGAGAACCTATTTTCAAAGACAAAGATAAGTTATTGATCCACTTCGTGTATGTTTCGATATCCTCCGGATTCACCGGGGACAAATACAGCCTGTCCGCTTCCATTTTTTTGAAATACTTCATCTTCCGTCGCTCCTTATTTAAGTCATTCTGCAGGGATACGGTTGTACCTTCGGCTTCAATCATAAGGCACGTAATGCTTTAGATCGGTTTTGGTAATCCCCTTCTCTTGCCCTTCTTTGGTCAGTCTGTAGTTGAACTGCAGCACCTCATTGTGCGCAAAATAAACATATTCGACGTAAGGCTCATCCTTAAAGGTCACTACCGCGTAAAAAGCCGGCAATTTGATCCCCCATACGCCTTTAACCGACTTGATATCCGACTTTGCATAATGTTGTTCTTCGAGGAGATAATGGGTTACTCTTTGGGCATAGATGATTTTGTTGGCCTGAACATACACAAAAGGCGTTGCGACCAACATAATCAAAAGGACGGCCAACCCCGTTTTAAACTTTTTTCTGATAGGAATCATTCCTTTGTTTTTAGAACCTTCTATCGAAATACTTCTTAAAAAACGCTCTGATGTATCCTTCAAATTCGGAGTCAGGTTTATAGTAGACGCCTTGGATGAGGTTTGGAATAAACCGGAACCGTTTCATAATACACAAACCGCTCCTCAAAGACGGATGAAGACCTAATTTTCTGGCTTAAAACTTTTTGACAAAATCATCTTCATCCTAACCCGTTCAGCTTTCCAGCGCGATGATATTGCGCCGAGAAAAACTGCAACCGCCAGGCTTGCAACCGCCAGGCTGTCTGAAAAACTCCAGCGAGAAAAACATAAAGGCAAAAAATGCCGTTATTCCAGCGATATCCGTCCATTTGGGAGAGATAGAGACAATTTATGTTGCTATTTTCTCGAACCGCAAGGAAATACCCACGTTTCGGACCATTCATAGGAAAATAAGTACAAAATATGCCGCTAATGGGAACCAGCATGATCATTTCCCGATAATAGGTACATAAAGTGCCGCTAATTTGAGGTCCTGCCGACCGGTTGATCCTACCGACGTTTGCTCTTGACGTTGGTCCTACCGACGGTTGGTCCTACCGACGTTTGCTCTTGACGTTGGTCCTACCGACGGTTGGTCCTACCGATGGTTGCTCCTACCGACGGTTGGTCCTGCCACAGTTGGTCTGTCCTGCCGACGGTTTCTCCTACCGACGGTTGGTCCTGCCAACGGTTTCTCCTGCCGAAGGTTGATTCTGCCACGGTTGCTCCCGCCGACAGTTGGTTGGCCGTTTCCGGTAGCCGGCTGTCAAACGCCGATTTCTGGGCGGGGCCGGGTTTCCTGTCTATTCCCTCCGCAAAATGAACTCCCCGGTCACCGCGTCGATAAAAGCGAGGCGGCGCTTTTCCCCCCGGCGGTTCGCCGCCGCAGGATCGGATTGATACACGAGCCGGTATTCCGGCGCCTCCTGATCACGATCCAGAAACCACTTTAGACGAAGTTTCAGCTGCCCGGCATATAACTCGAAGGCCTGTTCGGGCGTAATCGCCGGATGGAATCGCCTTGAAGCGAGAGCCTCGATCATCTCATAAGAAGTCCCCATATACATGCAAACGGTCCCGGTCGAAGTGCACACGCTGATCGTTACCCGTTCGAGATGAAGGGCGATGCCGCCGATATAAACCGGCAGGTAAAAAAATTCCCTGGACCGCTCCTCTTCCCTCTCGTCCTCGGCATCCATTTGCAGTTGGAGATACTTCGTATAATCCGGGAAAACCATCCGCAAAAACCGTTCCGCCACTTCCCAGCACTCGGCTCGGCTGAACACGGGACTTCCTTCCTCGCCACAGCCCGTATGGTGATAACCAACCAGCCGTCCCGTCGATTTTTCCACCTGCACCATAATCGAAGTTTTGCGGAATAAGCGCAGCTTGTCCCCCCATTTTCGCTCCATATAACCTTCCGCCGACAGGGGATCCCGTTCAACCTCCTCTTCCTCTTGCGTCTTAAGTTGATAGATCCGTGTGATTCTTTCCTCATCGTCCGAACATTTTTCCAGGACATACCGGTTCATATCGATACCCAGCCGCTGCTCCCAGGACTCTTCCGAAAGAGGCGCCTCTTTCGTTATGTCCTCACTCGAAGATAGCGGACGGCTCGGCGGCAAAACATAATGATCAGGTCCAAACAGGTCGCGGCCGGTGGCCGCGTCGATCAGGATGTGGTCCGGCTCCGGCTCATAAACAAGGCGGTATTCGGATTCGCTGCCTTTCATTTCATAGATGGAAGGATGCAGGTTTAAAATAATGGGTTTCATCCGCAGACGTTGCTTGTGGTCCTCTAAAACTTGCGCTTCAGGCGCGATCGCCTCCGGCCGGCCCGGTATAGGAATCGTCTTGTCCAACCGTCCTTCCAGCCGATAACGGGTGACGTTGAAGCGGTGATCCACCGTCAGCTCGCACCCCGTTTCCGGGAGCGGCAAGCCCAAAGCTTCCTGGCGATAGGCGAACGTATACGGAATTCGTCTTTTCATCGTTTCGCAGAAGGTCAGTTTGCCAGGCTCGGGATGATATTCGGCTACAAAGGCATCCGCAGCCTTTTTCGCCAGCTTAAGCTTATCTTCATCCGCCAAAAGGCTTGCGGTTTCCGCCCCGTTATCCCCCTCCGGCCCGTTTATGCTTAACCGGGTAAGAACTCCCGTGGCGATATCCAGGGAGACTTCAATTTGCTGCTCCTCATCGCCGGGATCCTCCCAAATAAAACACCGTTCCCGCTCTTCCTCCTGAGGGATGCTGTCCTCCATCTCCAGCCGGTAATGCGGGGGGATTGTGACAATGGTTTGCGCGATTTGGCGAAATTGATTGAAATCAATGCCCATGAGTGTGGCTTCCTCCCTTACTTCAAGCGTTTCAGTTCATCGTCGGTAAAGTTTTTGACGGCCTTGTCTTGCGAAAATTTTGTCTTATTATATTGATTGGAGCGGTTTCTTGGGATGGACAAGCTGTCCCAGTCCGATTTCTTCAGAATCTTGGCGGCATATATGATCTGCCCGACATGGTAAGGGTAGTGCGCCAGCTGCCTGTTGATCGCCTCCATAACGGTGTGGCCTTCATTGCGGATATAAACAATTTTCGTCAATTGATCCGGCCGGACGGAACGAATGGCGCTGAGCAAGCAATCCCAGCCTTCGTTCCATTTTTGCAGCAGTTCCTCTTGGCTACGGATATCATTTTCAAACTCGGCATCGCGGTTGCGCCAAGGTTTCTCCCCGTCGGACGTAAGAAAATCGGTCCAGCGCGAAAGCATGTTTCCCCACAGGTGCTTTACGATCGTGGCAATGCTGTTGGAATCCTCGTTAAAAGCGGCGAACCATTGGTCCGGTTCCAATTGAGCCATCGCCTTTTCTCCCAGCGTTTTATAGTAAAGAAATTGCTTCTCTACGCTTTCCAGATAGATTTGATTCACGTCCATGGGATGTTCCTCCTTCTTTTCCTTCCAGAATTTGCATATATCTTAACATAGATACCTGCTCCTGGGAAATACGATTCCGAAACGGATCAAACGGTTCTCGGCATCTGCTTTCGCCGGTATCCAGATCTACAGCTTTATGGCTTTTAACGCTTGTATCAATTCGGTGATGGAATGGGTTAGCATGCCATTCGGATCTTGCTGCAAATCGCCAAAGTTTCCGTATTCCGTGTCAATCCATTCAACCGCCCCCGTTTGATTGTTGAAAACGAGCAAAATTTCGCCGATATTCGCATAAATGGAACCGATCCAGATCCGCTGCCCAAAGTCATTTCCGCCGGTCCATGCGGTGTAGTTATACATGAGCTGTTCACTCATTGTCTGGCTTGGGTCCAATCCTTGAAGCGCGATATGGAGCTTAAATTCTTTATTGAATTCAAACCAGTTTCCCCATTGATCCGTGGGCGGTACCTGGGACTCATCGATAACCCCTTCCAGCTCCACAAAATAAAAACTCCCGTAATATTCTTGCAGTTCCGGATGAAGCGTAAACCCCAGCTCCCGCTCGGCCGCCGAAAAATCAACTTGTTCCGTATTTACTTGATAGGCGCCTGGATAATGTTGTTGCAGAAAGTGTTGAAGTGTCTCTTTGAGCATCATATATAGCTCCTTTATTCGCCGGATAATCCCAGTATAGCATGCTTTATAGGCATGCTCTGCCATAAAACGAATCGCTGCTCAATTCACGTTGGAAATATCCAATAGAATTTGGAGCCTACCTCCAAATAGCAGGGTTGATTGGATTTTTCCAATAGATTTACCCCAACATTGAAAAAAAGAGCCTGACCGAGCAAATCTATTGGATATTTCCAACCAGACAGCCGATTCTGAAGTTTTTGAGGCCGATCTATTGGATTTTTCCAATCAGCCAAACCGCATCCCCGCATACCGGCATCCCCGCATCCCCCACCAACACCCAAGACAAGCCCGCTTTAAAGGACGATATACGGATATTTTCCTTTGCAAATATTGCCGCTACAATGAGAAAAAATCGGCGGGTGCTCATCCGCGTGAAAGTGAGGGAGATGAAGATGTTAGCTCATCGTTTGAAGCGGAAAGGCGGCGCTTCCTGTTGGTTGTTTAGGCTCTGCATCGCGCTACTGGCCGCGGCATTGCTTCCCCTATGGCCCCTGGCTTCGCTTCCCGCCGCATCGGCCGAGTCCTCCTTGACCATCGACACGCCTGCGGACGGCGAGGATGTGGACGTCGGGACGATCACCGTATCCGGCCGTTATAGCGAAGCTTACGACATCAAACTGATCGTAGGCGGCACCGAGCAGCTCGATACCCGGATGGAAGGGGAAAGTGGCGCGGAATCGGGCATATGGTCTGCCGAACTGGACACAAGCCGGTATGACGGAGAGATCACTTTGGTCGCCAAAGGAACGAACAGCACTACCCGTTATGGCGTGACCAGCGCCCCTGCCGTCATCACCGTAAACAATCCGGAAGCGGTGAAGCCGGTCGTGACCATCATCAGCCCGCGCGACGGGGAGAAGGTCAAAGGTTCCGGCACGACGGTTCAAGTCTCCGTTGCCTCCCCAAACCCGTTGACGAAAGTGGAGGTGAGAATTAACGGGGGAGCGTGGAAACGGGCGGGGAAATCCGGAAAAGTATACAAGTACAACTGGAACACAAAAGGACTCGGCAACAAAACCTCCAGCATTGAGGCCAGGGCCGTCGATTCGCGGGGGAACATCGGCCGCAGCTTAACCGTCTATGCTTCCACCGGCAGCGGAACCCACGAGGATATTACGCTTGCAAAACAGGATCGGGCCATGTGGATTTGGGAAAAAGCGGCCTACAACCTGTTCCTCAACCCGGGTTCGCGGACCGCGCTAAAAGCGTTTGCCGACGACACCTCCACCTTCGATTCGGATCCGATCACCACTTTTTATGTCGGCGTGTTCCCCTATGGCGGGGTAGACATCCTGGAGGAATATCCGGAAAAAGTCCGCGATTTCGTGCGGTGGGCGCACGACAACGGGTACCAGGTTCATGCCTGTATCGCCGGCGGTACGACTCCCCCATATTTGGGAGCGCTTACACCATATCACGAGCATGCGATCCGCGAGATGGAAAAAGTGATCAACTACAACATCTCCTCCGCGCCGGACGAACGCTTTGACGGCGTCAACGTGGACATTGAACCTTATATCCTGCCCGAATTCGGAGCCGAAAAGCCCTCCGTTCAGCGGCAATACCTGGATCTCCTGCAAAAAATGATCGGCCGCCGGGACGCCGCCGGCATCGACTTGCCTTTCGGGCCGGCCATCCCGCGCTGGTTCGACAGCAGCGCCAGCTCCAGCGATATTACGTGGAACGGCGAAACGAAATGGCTGTCCGAGCATGTCCAGGACATCAGCGACTATATTTCGATCATGGATTACCGCGATACCGCGGACGGCAGCGCCGGCATCATCGCCCAGGCGCAAGGCGAACTGGCCTACGCCAACGCGATCGGCAAGCCGAACTCCGTCGTGGTCGGCGTGGAAACGCTCGATATCGCAAACAGCGGCGATCCTGAAACGATCACCTTCCGCGAAGAGGGACGGACTTACATGGAAGCGGAGCTCGACAAAGTGTACGATGCGTTCAACGGCAATCCCGCGTTTGCGGGGATCGCCATGCACCACTACGATTCCATCCGCTGGCTGCCTTCCGTCTGGGGACCGGACGGCCGTTTGTGGCGCGTCAAGCCGGAGGATACCTCGCCCCCGTCCGCTGTAAGCGGCCAGCCGATAGCGTCGGCCTTCGATTATCAAAGCATCAGCCTAAGCTTCGGCCGGGCCACGGACGACTCCGACATTGAGCATTATTTGATATACCGCAGCACGGAGCCGGATTTTACCGCGAATGAAAGCAGTCTCGCCGGAAGCTCGCGGAATTTGACCTACAAGGATTCGGGCCTGCTGCCGGATACGACCTATTACTACAAAGTTGCGGCCATGGATATCAGCGGAAATGTCGGTCCCGCCACCTCCGCAACCTCAAGCGCGACGGCATCCACGTATTTGCGGCCGATGATCATCGGCGATATGGATGTGGTCTTTAACGGGACGCGCGCCGAGGTGTCGCTGCACATCGTCGACCTGGAAACCGGCGCTGGCGTGACCGCCGCCGTATACGGCCGGTTTACGCAAAGCGGAGGCCGATACATCGAAATGCGGGCCGACGCGGACGGTTTGGCCACCGGAAGCTCCGAGGCGTTGACCTTCCCTTCCGGCGAAGCCGGTTTCTGGCCGCAGCGGATCGTGGCCCCCGGCTATTATTGGGCGTCCGCCTACGATGAGCGGCGAAACGCGACCGCCTCGTGGTCCAAGGCGGCCTTCAGTACAACGCCTGATCCGCAATAACCTGCCGGAGCGCTTCGATTTCCACGCGGGTCATTTCATATCCGGCGATATCATGGGCGGCTTCCTCCGGAATGACGCCGGACAACGCCAGGCACCACAGCATCCGCAAAATGTATTTGTCCATCGGCTGGATAAACGTACGTTCGGCATAGGCGTCAACCCGCGAGGATAGCGCCAGAAAGGTTTCGAAATTACCCTCTGCGAACGCCCGCATCAGATCGCGCTGGATGCCCGGGAACGCGGCGCCCAATCCGACCAGGGCGCTGCGGGCCCCGCGCATCAGCGAGTAACCGAACATCCGGTCCTCCCCGGTGATGAGCAGCTTCTCCGGGAACTCGGACGAAATCAGGGTGGACACATCCTGCAGCGTCATGACGCTGTCGAGCGTGGCCACTTTGATGCCGAGCGTCCGGGGCAGCGCGAGCAGTTCCCGCAGCACTTCTGCGGAATACGACACGCCCCCGGCCTCATCATACAAATAAAAAAGCACCAAAGGGCAGCCGAACCGGGACAGCTTGCAATGATAGCTCACGATCGCCTCATCCCGTTCCCCGGGGGGCAGCCCCTTGAAAATCGCCGGCGGGAACACGAGCAGGGCGTCGGCCCCCCAATGAATCGCATCGGCGGCCATGCCCAGGCTGTCCCGTTCCCACTGGCGGATTTTCATGCTCCCCAGCAGCCGGTTGTCGGGAATCGCCCCCACCCCGGCGATCAGCAGTTTTTGTTCGCCCAGCGCGGATTTCCAAACCTCCAGCACCTGCTTGCGCTCATGCCGATCCAAATGCAGCCCTCTGCCCGTATGCGCCCAAACGGCGGCGCCGGCGATCGGCTGTTCCGAAAGATACTGCGCGTAGGCTTCCTGCGCTTTCGCGTGGATTTGTCCCGTATAATAGCGGGGCACGGGCACGGCGGGGATCAACCCCCAAGTACATGCGTTTTTCACGGCATCCGTGTTATTCATTCGTACAACCTTCCTTTTCTTTTTCTACTCCAGAAAAAAAGCGCGTCCCCGGTCCCGATACCAATTCGTCACCTCAAGGAATGAAGCTGTCCCGCCGCGGCCGGCGATTTCGCCCGTTTCGCGCAAATGAAGCATCCAAGCAACCAATCCTACATCGGGATGGAAAAATAATTCATGCAGCGCGCGCTGCGTTTTGGAGCCCCGCTTCATGCTGTAAGCGTCGCCCGGCAATTGAAACAACGTATGCATCTGCAGGCTCGCAACGCCGCGCAGCGCATATTCCAGCGCCATTTTGCCGGAGTGCACGTCGCCCGTTCCCGACAGGACGGGCACGGGGAACGGCAGCTCGCCTTGCAGCTCCAGCCGGCGCAGCCCGGACAAAATCCGCAGATTGCGCGCGCTGAGGTCCGGTCCGCCATAGGCCGCCCCGGCTTTGCCGCCGCCGGCAGCCGGCCGGCCGGAGTCGTACAGCCGGTTCGCGTAAACGATATAATCCGCCCCGGCAGCCCCTTCTTCCACCAGTGTCCTTACCGTCCGCAATTGGAACTCGTCATCGAACAGCGTGTTCATCAGCTTGATGCCCAGCCGGATATCCCCGTCCGGCAGCACCGACCGGATCGCTGTCGGCACCTCCCTGAGCCAGCGTATAATCGCCGGGCGCTGGGCGGCCCGGTCCGAACCGGCCAGGGTCGGGCTGAAATCTTTCTCCAGCTGAAGCGGACCGGCTTCGCCGGCCTCCTTCCAGACTTGCGCCAAGCGCCGCGTTGTATAACGGTATTCGTCCAGCCGAAAATCCTCGCCAATGGCAGGCAGATGGTATTTACAGGACGGCACGACCACGGTTCCCCGTTCCCGCCCGAGCTGCAGCGCTTCCCGAACGAAACTCAAATACTCGTCAAAACTGCCGTGCCAGCCCCGGCCCTGCCAGGTTACGTTCCAGCCCGGCTCTCCCGTTTCTTTGCCGACGATCCGGCCCACTTCCATCCGCGTTTCCTTGACGGCCCATTCCTTCATCGAGCGTTCGCCCTGCTCGTCCTCCGCAATGACCGTTTTGAGCACAACGAAGCCGAGTCCCGCTTCCGCATCGGCTTGGACCTGGTAGGCGCTGAGCGACAATTGGCCCGAGGCTTTGCCGAAAGGATTTTTGATCGGGCGCGGTCCATAATGTGAAGATACATCCAGTCCGTATTGCTCGAGCAAATAGCGTTCGAGCCGCTCCGGCAGCCCCGTTTCGCTGAACCGTTCGTAATCGCGGCGTATCCGCACCGCGTCCTCCCGTGAAATCCGCGGCGGACCGGCCGGCAAAATAAGGCGGTTAATCATCCTCATCCCCTCTGTTATTAGGTTCTTGAAGATGTGTATTCAGAAATGGCCGGCCGTATCCTTGTTCCGGCAAATTTTTAACATTTGCAACCAATTCGGCGGTTTACTCCGAACGGAGATTTTCCAGGTTGAGCGTATAAATTTGCCTTGGCCGGCCGCGCCCCACCGGCTGTTCCTCGCCTACGATCGAGGCGATGCCGTACTTTTCGAGCGCGGCCATAATCCGCCGCGCGCTGCGCAGCGTAATGCCGAAGCCCTCCGCCAGCTGTGCGGCGGTAAGGGTCGAAGTGCCTAGCCGGCGGCAGAGCGAAATCAGCTTGTTGATCGTGCCGACGCTAAGCCCCGCTTTTTTCGCCAGGGAGATCAGCTCCGGGTCTTCGCTGCGCGCCGAATATTTTAAAGTCAGCTCCGATCCCAGCGGCCCGTAAACGAGACCGTCCTGCATCATCAAAAAGCAGTTGCCCCCGCCCCCCGCCTTCGCTTTCTGCAGCGCTTCCCGCGCTTTTCCTTCCGCTTCGTTGGCCGTCCGGCCGAGCCCGATGCCGATGCTGGCGTTCCACTGCAGCCGTTCCATCACCTCCAGCAGCAGCGGGGCCTCCTGAAATTTCCGGGTCACCTGCTCGATGATGCCGTGCGTCGTAATAAAAGAGGCTTCTCCCGAATCGTTCCATTTGATCAGCGACTGCGTCGCCTCACCGAAATCGACCAAAATTTGCTGGAGCACGATTTTTTTGCGCTGGATATCGTATTCGGAGACCGCCTCCTTAAGCACCTGCTCATAATGGTCGATGCTTAAAATGCCGATGGCGATTTGCGTGCGGCTAAGCCGCAGGCTTTTCCCTTCGAGCAGCGCCCGGCTGAGGCAGTCGCGGATCGACGAGCGGGTGGGGATGACGCGGAAAGCGGGAACGCCCAACTCGGACAGCTGCTGGTAAACCGAGGTCACACAGGTGACGGTGGCGGTCACGCAGCCTTTTTTCCATAAATCGTAATGAAAAGCGACCAGGTCGTCATGACGGATTCCGGAAGCGTAGGATTTCACGTGGATTTGCCGGCGCGTTAGGCCCAGCTCGTCGAGCTGTTCGGCCAGCTCTTGCGTTTGAAGCACATCGACGCTGATGCGGACCTCCTCGTCAAAGGCCGCCGGCCGACGCCGGAAAAAATCAAACAGCACCTTGTACAGCGCGGTTCCGGAATAATGCACATGCACCATCGGCAGCCCGGGATCGCTATCGAGCGCCAACTGGTAAGGGATCGGACCGGTAAACAGCAAAATATCCGCCCGTTCCCGCACGCCGGCGACGACGTTCAGCGTATCCTGCTCATGCGGATAAGGCGCGGGAAACATGGACAACTCAGGAAAAACTTCGCCCGCCTGAAGCACCGTTTCCACCAGATCGTGCGGGCCAATCACCGCCACCTTCATGTTCATGACGGCCGTCACCTCCGCTTTGGCTGCTTGTATGGACCTTTTCGGTTCAGACAGTCGTGCGGGACAAGTAGTCCCTAACTTCGGCGTACGACTGCCGCGTTAGCTCCAGAACATCCTCCCCGAAATATTCAAAAGAAATAAACCCACCGTAACCTTGAGCCCGCAGTTCCTTCAAAATGGAGCGGTGGTCCGCATCGCCCTGCAGCACGGGAACCGGCTTGCTTAACGCCCAGTTGTCGCGGTTCCAGCGGTAGTCCTTAAAGTGTACATGCGTGATGGAGCCGTAAAACCGCTTCAGCACCGGCAGCGGATCAAGCCGGTCGACAAACAGATTAAAGCCGTCGTAAATCAGCTCAAGCTCCCCGGGTGGCCTGAGGTGCTTGGGGGGCTTAGGGTGCTTGGGGTGCTTGAGTTGGTTGAGTTGGTTGAGTTGGTTGAGTTGGTTGGGTTGGTTGGGTTGCTTGGGTTGCTTGGGTTGCTTGGGTTGCTTGGGTTGCTTGGGTTGGTTGGGTTGCTTGGGTTGTCTTATTTGCTTGGGTTGCCCCTCTTGCCCAAGCAGCGCCGCAAGGGAGTCCGCCGTATCGGCGAACGTGCCGTTGTGGATTTCCACCGCCAGCTTAACTCCCTGCCCGCGGCAAGCGTTTAGCGCTTTATCCAAGCCGATAAAGGCCCGGCTCCACTGCTCGCCGCTCGCCTCCCGCGAAGCCAGGTGCCCCGCGAACGTACGGATTCGCGGGCAACCGATCGCCGCGGCCCACTCCGCCGCTTGGCTGATGCGGGTTACATCCCGTTCGGATTCGCTGTCGCTCCGGGAAAAATACGTGTACTCGCTGATCGCCGGAACGGCCAACCGATGCCTGGCAAGGAGCCGGCGGAGATCGGCGGATGTGCCGCCTCGGTGCGCGAAGTCTTCGAGATGGCCGATCCACAACTCGGCGCCTTGCAGCCCCAACTGCTCGCATGCGGCGAGCACCTCCTCCAGCGTCAGCGATTTCAGCCCCGTCGAGCAGAGGCTGAACTTCATGTTGCTGCCGCCGGGCTCAAGGGAAATTTGGGGGGACGGGACATCCAGCATACTCAACGTGATTGGTACGTCCGGTGTATCTAACGTGTCCGATGCGCCCGGCGTATCTTGCGTGTTCGGTGCACACGGCGCACTCTGCGTGTCCGGTACACACACTGCATCCTGCCCATTTGGTTCACACCGCGCCTCCTGCGTGTTCGGTGCACACGCTGCATCCTGCCCATTCGGTCCACACCGCGCCTCCTGCGTGTCCGGTGCACACACTGCATCCTGCGTGTCCGATGCCCCCAGTGTATCCGGCGGCGCATCGATTAAATAGCGCTGGTGATCTTCATGCGGCTTACGGGCTTCCCACAATTTGTTCCACCCCCGTTTCATGCGAACGGTACACCGCTTCGAGCGCAGCGATAACGGACCGGGCGTAAGCGCCGGAGCAGTCCGGCTCCGCATCGCGCTCGATGGCCTGCAGCAAATCCTGAAGCTGGAGGCAAAACGGGTCTGCGGAATCGCCGCGATTGCTGCCCGCAACCGGCTCATACTGTCCGTTCCGGCTGATCCACAGCCCTCTGGCGGAAATTAACTTCGCCATTCCGCCGGTGAAGATTAGCTCGGTTTCGTCTTTGGCCACGCCTTCGTACCCGGACTGGACGATGACCGCCCCCAGGCCGCTTGCCGTCTCCGCAAAAACCACGCCGCTTCCTTCCACATCACCGAACCTGCCTTCATAACTGAGGTTGGCTTTTACCTTGCGGATGCGGCTGCCGCTAAGCCACTGAATTTTGTCGATCGAATGGGCGCCAATATTCATCATGATTCCGCCTCCGGCCTTAGCCTTCTCGAAAAACCAGCAGGGCCGGCCGCCGCCAAAATAAGGCAGGTGCCGCGTATCGTGGATCGCCACCAACTTTCCTAGCCGCCCGCTGCGGATAAGGGCTTTGGCCCGCAAGTTAGACGGCAAGTAATGCTGGGTGTGGCCGACCATCAACTTAACCCCGGCCGCGCTTGCGGCGGCCAAGATCGCGTTGCACTGGGCCACGCTCAAGGCCATCGGCTTCTCCAGCAACAGATGGCAGCCGTGCGCAGCGCAGAAAACGGCGCATTCTTCATGCAGATAATGCGGCAGCGCAATGATCACGATATCCGGCCGCTGTTCGCGGATCATCTCCCGGTAGCCGGCGTAGAAGGCGAGGCCGTATTTTTCCGCAGCCGCACGGCCTTTCGCCTCATCGATGTCCGCCACGGCCACGGCAGTTAGCCGCTCCGGACCCAACTGCACGATCGCATCCAAATGATTTTCCGATATGATGCCCGCCCCGATCAGGGCCACCCGGTAGGCCATCCTGTTCCCTCCCCGGCCAAAATATATATGGTTACGTTGCGGTTCCCGACTCGGTCCATGGTATAGTTCATGCAGAGTTCATTGTATAGTTCACGCAGAGTTCATTCTATAGTTCACGCACAGTTCATGTGGTATGGTTCATGCTACATTTCACAGTACCGCTCCGGTGCGGCTCATTTCTCAACTCGACCCGTCTTTGAAGCTTTGCGGCCTATTCTAACGGACTCCAGCGCCGCTATTTCGCCGAAACCACGAGTTTTCCGGATGTAACGAACACCAGAGGACACCGGAGGACACTAGAGACCTTATTTGCCACTAGCGTTGCATTAACTTTTGCTAAAGATTTCCCAAAAAAAGCTCCCCGGAAATCTAACGGTTGTAGCAGTTGCTATTTTACGAGAAAAGGCTTTTTCCAAATTCTAACGGTTGTAAGCGTCGTTAATTGCCTGTATAAGCTAAAATAGCCGGATTTAAGCGAAATAAGCGCCATGGCAACCGTTACAATTTGAAATCAACGTTTTTGGAGCAAATAGCGCTTGTGGCAACCGTTAGAATATTGGTATGGGCTAGAAAATATATCTTGTCAGATTTAATGCAACGCTAGTTCTTATTTGCCATTTAAACGCACTTTCCCCACCCATTTCGGGCAAATAAGAGCACTCCGGTCCGTTGCTAGAAGTTGAAACGCCGTTTTTTCGGGCTAATAAGGTCGTTTGAGTCCGTTAGCCACCCGTACTGTAGTTCAACGAATGAGCCCCAAAAAATAGCGGCAATTTATGGCCCTATTTTCCAAATCGCAGCATGTTTACACCCTTAGCGACATTTTATGTCCTTATATTCCAACGAACGGTGCAAAAGTGGTCATTTCCTTGCAATTCAAAGCAAATAGCGGTAAAAATTACCTCTATTGCTCTCAAAATGGGGAACATCGCCAAAATAGCGACATTTTTTTCCGTTATATTTGGCTTGAATCGCGCTCACGTTACTTAATACCGGCGAAGCTGCTGTCCTGGCAGAATTACTGCCCCGGCGCCACTCCGCCGGCCCTACTTATTCTCTGCGGAGTTGCTCCCCTGGACTACTTCCTCTGCCCTGCTTATCCCAGCGGAGCAGCTGCCCTGGCGGAATTCTCCCGGCCTATTTGATCCCGGCAGAATTGCTGCCCCGGCACAACTCCACCGGCCTACTTAATCCCCGCGGAGTTGCTGCCCTGCACAAAATATTTCTCCGCGAACAAAAACACGAGCAGGATCGGGATCAGGCTCATCAGCGCGGCGGCGACCATGTACTGCTCGTTTCCCGACCATTGGCCGGCCATGGACAAAATGCCGATCGGCAGGGTGAAGTTTTCTTTGGAGGTGAGGAAGATCGCCGGGGACAAAATTTCGTTCCACTTCGTCATAAACGTGAACACCGCCAGCGTCGCAAAGGTCGGTTTGCACATCGGCATAAAGATGCGCAGGTAAATCTGGAACGGGTTGCAGCCGTCGAGCCGGGCGGACTCCTCGTAATCGCGCGGGATGCCGAGGAAAGCCTGGCGCATCAGGAAGATCCCGAACGGCTGGGCCAGCCATTCGATAATCCACAGCGGGGTCAGCGTATCCAGCATATGCAGCGATTTGAAGATGACAAACTGCGGAATAATGAGCACGACCGGCGGAATCATCATTGTCCCGAGTACGACGAGGAACAGCGTGTTTTTCAAAGGAAATTTCAGTCTGGCAAAAGCGAACGCCACCATAGAGCAGGAAATCAGCGCGCCAACGACCGACAATACCGTGATGATGACGCTGTTTAGCGTATACTGTCCGAACGGTCCCATTTTCCATACTTCGGCATAGTTGCTCCACTGCACGGGCGAAGGAATCCATTCCGGGGGCACCTTTGTATATTGGGCATAACTTTTCAAGGAATTAAACAGCGTGGTCAAAAAAGGCGTGAGCATCACCAGCGAGCTTAATATCATCACCGCATATCCCACGGCGCCCCGCCAACGGTTCCATTTCATGCGCCGGCCCCCCCTTCTTTCCCGCTTCGGCGTCTTTTCTCATTCGTAATGCACCCACTTTTTCTGCAGCGACATTTGTACGACCGTCAGCAAAAACAGGATCACGAACAGCACCCAGGCGATCGCCGAGGCGTAGCCCATGCGCAGGAACGAGAAACCTTCCTGATACAGGTAGATCATCAGCACCAGGCTGGCCTTGTTCGGACCGCCCGCGGACGAAGCGTCCAGCGCTCCGCCGGTCATGACGTAAATTTGCTCGAACGCCTGAAACGTCGAAATCGTGCTCATGATCAGCACCAGAAACGTCGTGCCCGAGATCAGCGGCACCGTGATCCGGCGGAACTTTTGCAGCGTGCCCGCGCCGTCGATTTCCGCGGCTTCATATACATCGGAAGGGACGTTCTGCAGGCCTGCCAGGTAAATGACCATAATGTAGCCGATCCCCTTCCACACCGCGATCAGCACGAGCAGCGGAATGACGAGATGCTCATCCTGCAGCCATTTTTGCGGCGTCAGGCCGATGGTTTGCAGCAGTGCGTTGGCAAAGCCGAACCGCGGATTGAACACTGCGTCGGACACGTACATGATGACCGTCCAGGAGGAGATCACCGGCAAAAAATGCGCCAGCCGAAAAAACTTCAGCCCTTTGAGCTTCTGGTTCAGCGCCACGGCCAAAATCAATGCCAGCACCGTCTGGAGCGGCACGAACAAAACCGTAAAATAAACGGTGTTCCCCAGCGCTTTCCAAAACACCGGCTCACTTAGCAGCTTCCGGTAATTGTCCAGCCCCGTCCACTGCGGCGGGTTCAAAATATCGTACTTGGAAAAGCTGAAATAGAGAGACGCCAGCAGCGAGCCCAGCACAAACACGATAAAATGCACGAGATAAGGGGTCACCATCAGGAGTCCCCATTGGCCATCGTTGTTAAGCCGTTTTTGGCGGACGCGGGCGGACTTCTGCCCGCCTTCGGTCCGTACGGTTTCCGTTTTTTTCAACATGCTTATCACGCGCTTTCCGTCTAGTTCTTATAAAATTCGTCCAGCACCTGCTGCACGTCCTTATCCGCCTGGCTCAGCGCCTCGTCGACGCCGATCTCGCCTTCAAACGCCCGGTTGACGCTGTCGCCGAACTTTCCGACCCATTCGCTCCAGACCGCGTTGACGTCCAACGTCCCGGCGAATTCGAAGCTGTCCAGGAACGCCTGCTTATTGTCGGGTTTGCCGCTTAAAAAGCGCTCGGAGTTGGCCGCCGATTTTTTCACCGGAACCGCTTCGCCGAGCGACGCCCATTCGTTTTGCACCTCGTCTTCCGTCGCCCAATATTTCACCCATTCCCAGGCCGCGTCCCCTTTGGCGCCTTCCGCTTTCTTGTTGATCACCCACGAGTTGGCGATGACCGGAGCAAACCGTTTGCCATCCGGCCCCTTCGGCAGCAGGGTCACATCGTAGTTCAACCCCGCGTTGTTGGCGTCGATCGTACGGGCGTATATGCCGATCCGCATCGCCGCCGCTTTGCTCGGGAACGGAGCCATGTTGCTCTGGAAGCTTTTTAAATCCGAAGGCGCCGTGAACCATTCGCGCTGCATGCCGTCGACGATCCATTCCATCGCCCGCTTGTTTTCCGGCGTATTGATAATGGACTTCGTTAACGTTTCGTCGAGCACGCCGCCCCCGTACGATTTCAGCACGGTCATCCAGCCTTCGGTAATGCTGAAAAACGTCAGGCCGTACTGGCTGATTTTGTTTTTGTCGAAAGCGGCATCGGTCGCATAAGCTCCGGCGGAATCCTTCGTTAGCTTTCCGGCGGCCGCCTTGAGGTCATCCCAGGTCCAATCCCCGGTCGGGTAGGCGACGCCGGCCTCATCGAACATGTCTTTGTTATAGTACAGTACCGCGATCTGGATGCCTTGCGGGACGCCCCAGTATTTGCCGTTTACGTCTTTGTTGAAGTCGAGGCCGTAATAGTCGTCCTTGCCCAGGTCCCGATCGATCAGCTCGGTCAAATCCGTGAGCACGCCGCGCTCCGCGTATTTTGGCACGAACACGCCGTCGGACAGCCAGACATCAGGGGCGCTTTCGGCGGCGATCTGGGTATCGAGCTTTTGGAAAAATTGATTGTACGGCGAAGATTCCGTTTTGATCTTAATGTTCGGATGCTTTTCCTGGAATTTGCCGATCAGCTCCTGCATTTTGGCGTCCGTCTGCGCGGAAGAATAATACCCGAGCCGAAGCTCCACCGTTTCCGCAGCCCCGCCTGACCCCTTCTGCCCCTGGTTTTGCTGCCCGGCCTGCCCGCCCGGTCCGCCGCTATTTCCCGTGGCCGCCCCGCTTCCACCGCTGCCCGAACAGGCCGATATGAACAGTGCGAATAGCAACGAAAAAGTAAATAAAAGACCCGCCCGTTTACCGTTCAGCCGCTTGGTGTTCAGCCGTTTCATGTTCATCCCCCCAGCTCGAATTTCCACCCCGTGTCTTTTTTTTCTATAGTGTCCATGGCTAGCGTGGTTTCCTTATTTTCAAAGTACTTGCATTCTTACTAAAGGTGAACGTCCTTAAAACGACCTTAAAATTTTCATCGCAAAAAGGAGTAGGAGGAGCGTCCTATCAGAACCGCTGAAATACGCTAGCATACCGGCCCGTCAAACCTTCACGGTGTAGGTCCGGGACGCATCGCCGAGCGCGGCGGATTTCCGCACCAGCAGCACGTCGCCGCTCAGATGGACACCGGCAAACCGGTAGCCGCGCGGCCCCTGATGGGAAAACAAAACCGCATCTTCCCCGCCGTCTTCGCCTTCGCGCGCCACCGATAAGGCCGTAGCCAGGTGCGACGCAACTTTGTTGCCGTAGCTGTCCAGCACTTCCAGCTCCCGCACCGTGGGCGCGGCTTCTTCAGCGGTCCTGGCCGGATACAGCACCGTCACGAATTTGGTGAAGCCGCTCCCCTTTTGCCGGAAAACAAGTCTGCTCGAGAAGGTTTTTTCATTGTAATTCCGGGAAATCCAGCACGGCTCCGCCTCCATCTTCACTTGCCCCAGCGGGATCAAGCGCAGCAAAGGTCCGCTTCCGTTCGGGGAGCAGGCTTTGGCAAGGCCGTCCTCCTCAAAGCTCACCTCCAGCCCCTCGGCAAAATGAAACGGGAGCCTATAGTCATGCACCGTCTCGCCATGCGCCCGGCAAGTATCGACCACGATCCAGTAATCCGGTTTGACGAACAAAATTTGCCGCAGCACCTGCACCGGATGCGGCAAACGCCAGTACCCGTCATGACCGGCCTGCGCATAATCGTATTCCGGCGTGAGCCGCCGCCAGGCATCAAGCGGGCGGGCCGGGTCCCGCCATTTCCAGGAGTCCACGTAGGTTGAAACGGTCCTGCCGTCGACGGATAACGTATTGTGCTGGAGCGACTCCTTGAAATACTGACGGTACGCATTTTCCATGTACGTGCAACGCCCGGGATCGGTCAGGAACTCCCGGCCGTAGGCGAACAAATTGATATGCAGCAGGTCGTCGTGCCCGTGCGCCCGGATCACGTCCATATGCCCGGCGTCGAACGTCAAATAGCGGGCCGAGCGGCGCCAATCGCTGCGCATAAAGACATAGCCGCTTTGCTCCAGCCCTATTGAGGCAAATTCCGGCTCCCGGGCCGGAAGCCGCTCGTAACCGGCGAAGCCTTTGGGGCCGAAAAACCAAATTCCTTCATAATCGAGAGTTTCGTACCCTTGCGACTTCAAATCGCCGCGCCCAAACAAAACCGCGCCTCGCGCCAGCACATCGCGGATGTCCGTCGCGTCGCTGTCGCTTAAGGCCGGCTGACGCCCGTTCGGCTGCACAAGCGCCAGCGAAGCGGTGTACATCCGGTTCAAGGTGTCCTTCAGGACGGGCGGCAGCGGCACACCGTTCAACTCCCCGAGCCACACCGACTCGAACAGACAGTGCAGCACCTCGTGGTGGTACATGCTGCACTGCTCGTTATGCAGCCCGTCTTCGAACACCTGCAGCGGGCACATCTCTTCAAGCCGCCGGACCGCCGCCCTCAGCCGCTCGTCCGCACCTTCAACCTCGGGGAACAGCAACGCCAGCTGAAACAAACCGTTCGTCTCCAAAAACCCCCAATTGCTCTGTCTATCATGCGGCGTATAGGCGAGACTCAGGTACATGCCATGCCGGCGGACCGCTTCCTTGAACAACGCCTCCTCCTCTTTTCCCCAAAGCCCGGAGACGCGGACGCAATAGTACCCCTTCAACCAGTGCGTGATCCGGATGCCGCTGTCCAGCTTACGCCAGGTGTCTTTTACGTTATAGGCCCGGTTGGCGCTGCCCCGCACTTCTTCCTCGGTCAGCGGGTTTTGCGTCATCCAATCTTTCAGCAAGCGAATATACCCTTCCGCAAACCGCTCTTCTCCGGTGAGCCAATAGGCTTGCCCCAGCTCGCCCATATATCTCGCCCGGTTCAGCATCACCAGCCACTCCAGGTCGCCACGGTGGCGGTAATTCCAGTCGATCCGCCCCGGAAACACGACCTCTTCCTCACAGCGTTCCATATCCCAGCGATGGGTGAAAATAAACGTGTTCCGGCAGGCCAGTTCGGCACGGTGAATCACCTCCCGCACCTCCTCCGGCCAATGCTTGCGGCAAGCGTCCGCAATAAACCCGCGATCTTCCTCTTTCCAGTAAAACCGCCTTGCCTCCAGAGCTTTCTTTCCCGCCGCGGTATCGTTTGGCAACACCGGCTTCATCCGCCTCCTTTTTCGTAGTTAGGCTTTTTGTCCGAAAACGGCAGCCTACGCTTCATTCAGCCATTCGGCCAAATGCCGCAGGACAAACTCATCGTCGTTAAGATCAGGATATGCGCGATAGACGCGTTCAATCTCTTCAATTTGTCCCGGCGACAATTGTTCGTCCGGATTGAGGCACCAGTTGCCCGCCAGCAGCCCTTGCCGCCGCAGCACTTCGTGAATGCCGGGAATGCAGCCCTGGAACCCGTTCGCCGCGTCAAAAAAAGCCGCATTCGCGTCGGTGATCCCTACTCCCCGGCTCAGCCATTCGGCGGAAGGGACTTCCCCACGCTCGCGCAGCGCGATGATTTCCTCCAATAGCTCCACCGCCTTCGACGTCCACACCGCCCAGTGCCCTAGAAGGCCGCCGGCGATTTTTTTCTCCGCCCATTGTCCGTCCACGGTCCGGAACCGATAGGCCGTCAGCAGATCGGCCACAATGTTGTCGTCGTTGCCCGTGTATAGCGCAATGTCGTCTCCGCGGCTCGACTCGCACACCGCGCGGACGACATCCAGTGTCTGATACCGGTTGAACGGCGCGATCTTGATCGCCTTCACTCCGGGAAGCTCCGCCAGCTCCCGCCAAAACGCATAGCTGAGCCGCTTGCCGCCGACCGCCGGCTGCAAATAAAAACCAAACACCGGAATGACCGACGATACCTTTTCGCAGCGGCGGATCAGCTCCGCTTCGCTCCAGTCTATGAGCCCGCCGTTACTGACCAGACCCAAGTCGTAGCCCAGTCCGGCGGCCGTCTCCGCTTCGTGCACCGCTTGCCCGGTCGGCCCGCAGATTCCCGCCACTTTAATGAACGGGCGGCCCAGTCGCGCCCGCTCCACTTCTTCGGCGGCAAGCCGCAGCACCGGCTCATACAGATCGATCCCCGGTTCCCGGATTTCGAACTGCGTCGTATGCACGCCTACGGCGATGCCGCCGCTCCCGGACGCCATATAATACCGCGTTAACGCCCGTTGTCTCCGTTCATCGAGCCGGCGGCCGGCATCGAGCGCCAGCGGATGTGCCGGAATCACGGTCCCGCGATGCAGCAGCTGGTGAATTTCGGGTTTTAAATTTTCTCCCATCAAAACGCACCTGCCCGTTCCTGAAAATGCGTTGGCTTGCTAAGCGTTTCTCCTCCGGCTTCCACCCATCCCGCCGTCCATTCGATCATCTGCCGGAGCGATACCCGCGGATAACCCAATTGGGCATGGGCGGCCGAGGCGTTGCTAAGCAGCGCGGTCGGCTGCTCTTCGCCGGTGAAAACCGGCTTCACGCCAAAGGCATCGCCAAACCGCTCGGCCAGCCAGCGTACCGATACCGTCTCCGGGCCGGTTACGTTCAGCGTGACCGGAGGGGATGCGCAGAGCAGCAGCGCACGGATGGCCATTTCGTTGGCATCCCCCTGCCAGATCACGTTGACCATTCCCATGTTCAGGTCGATGGGCCTGCCTTCCTTGACCGCCTTGGCAACCTCGAGCAGCACGCCGTACCGCATATCGATTGCATAATTTAAACGGAAGTTTAATAGCGGAGTCCCGTTTTTCCGGGAAAAATATTCGAATACCCGCTCCCGCCCCAGGCAGGACTGCGCATACTCGCCGACAGGCGACGGCGCGGTCTCCTCCGATGCGCCGCCCAGCTTAATGTCGGTCAGCGGATAAATGTTCCCGGACGAAAAGGCCACGATCCGCGAGGTTTTGTACTTTTCGGCCACCCGCCCCGGCAAATACGCATTCATCGCCCAGGTGAAATATTCGCGGCCGGTCGTCCCGAATTTATTGCCGGCCATGTAAATGACGTTTTGCGCTTCCGGCAAACCGGCCAGCGCTTGCTCATCAAGCAGATCGGCCGCCAGCGTAGCGATCCCGGCCGCCTCTAGTTCGCCCCTCAGGCCCCCCGACGAGAACCGGGACACTCCCGTGATTTTGGCCGGTTTGCCGGCCGCCGCCAGTCCCCGCCGGAGCAGCTTCGCCAGGCTCGGTCCCATTTTGCCGCCGACGCCCAGGATCAGGAAATCGCCGTCCAGTTTGGCCAGGTCCCGAACAAGCCGGTCGGACGGTTCGCTTAAACGCTGCTCCAGCTCATTTACCGTTTTCACAGCTCCCACCTCTTCCGCGCAACTGTTTTTTTCAAATCCTGCTGCGTTACCTTTATGTTAGAAGCGGAGGGAATACGAGACAACGACCATATATCGTCCTAAATTGCCTGTGCTGCGTGAGGCCTTGTGAACTTCTCCTTATGCCGCGCGTTGCGTGATCCGGGGCAGGTGTGGGTGGCTGTCGGCCGCCTAGTGGCTCCATATTTCGAGGCGGACTTCCCTAGTGCGAAACCAGTGCTAAACCAGTGCGAACCCTAACAGACCGGAAAGACCTTATTCGCTCATTTCCCGGGTATTTCTCGCTGTAGCGGACCCGGAAAACCTTATATGGCTCCGGATAAGTCTATGGGGGAGAATTCATAGGTTATAAGCACTAATGTTGCGTCAAATCTGATCTGACAAGATACATTTTCTAGCCACACCAATATTCTAACGGTTGCCACAAGCGCTATTTGTTCCAAAAACGTTGATTTCAAATTCTAACGGTTGCCATGGCGCTTATTTCACTGAAATCCGGCTATTTTGGCTTAGAATCAGGCAAATAACAACGCTCACAACCGTTAGAATTTTGAAAAGGTTCTTTTTCGGAAAATAGCCGCTGCTACAACCGTTAGATTTCCTGCAAACCTATTTTTAATTCGCACACCTAAGCCTTTGCGGGAAAACTGAAATGTATCAAGGCAACAAGTTGTCTTGTGCGAGAGCTTGAGTTTATGCAACGCCAGTGGGGAATAAAATCATCTGGGTCCGTTAAAACTTTTGCCCCCCTGTTTTGGAACAAATAACGTCCCCCATGTCCGCTAGGCTTCGCCTCAATCCAATGTTTCGTTTCTCCCGCCCAATCAAAAACGCCCGGCCAAGAGAGCTGCGTCTCTGCTGGCCAAGGCGTCTAGTTATATAGCGTTTCCGTCTCCTTTATTCCAGATCGACTTCCATTTCTTTTACAAACACTCCCGTTCCCGATATAAAAACATCCATACTGCCGCCATTGCGCACCGCTCTCACCCAAACTCTGCCGTCCCTGCCTATTTCCTGGCCTTGTTCAACCGCAAATTCCAGCGAAGGCAGCCGCTCGTTGATATACTTCAGGTAATACGCCCCCATCACGCCGGAAGCCGTGCCGGTGACCGGATCCTCCACCGTACCGGAAAAAGGCGAAGAAAAATGCCGCGCATGCATCATGGCCTCCCCGTCGTACGTTTGAAAACAAATCGGATGTACGGATGACCGCGGATTTTCGGCCAAAATCTGAGGAAAATCCTCGTTACGGGGCTGCATGGTTTTAAACTTGCTTAACTCCTTGATAGGAATCAACAACGTCCATGTCCCCGTGCTGCCGTACACGATCGGTTTGGAAAGATCGAGCTCTTCCTTAGTCAAGCCGATCGATTCGGCCAATTTCCGTACATCCCCTTCAAACGGAATAAAGCGGGGAGCGTCTTGCTGCATTGTAATCAAAATCTGTTTACCCTTATTTTCAAAAGAAACGGGCAGCACGCCAACATTGGTTTCGATATGGAAGTTGTTTTTGTCCTCCAGCAACCCCCGGGTTCTAAGGCAATATAACGCGCCGACCGTCGCATGACCGCATAAGTTCATTTCGTGTCCGGGCGTAAAATACTTTAGCCTTAAATCCGCTTTGTCCGACTTCAGGACAAATACGGTTTCATTAAATCCGACTTTCCCCGCAATGCGGAGCATGTCGTCTTCGTTCAAACCTTGGCAGTCCAGCACCACCCCCGCCGGATTTCCTTGATTGACAACGGATGAAAAGGCATCATAATGCAGAACTTTTACTTTCTTCACGTTTTCTCCTCCAAACATTCCGGTTTACGCATCGAAATAATCCAACCATTTGGAGTCATCGGCATCCAATACTTCATTTTCTTTTTCCGCTTTGATCGCGTAAAAGAATTTTTGCAGTATTTCAAAGGCATTATCATCAGCTACCGCAAATTCGAAAAAAAAGTTTCCCATACCTCCTCCTCTCATTGGAAAAATCCAATAGATTGACGGACATCGAACGCCATTGGGAGCCCTCATTGGAATTATCCAATAGAATCCGCTCTAAGCGCCTGTTTTGTGCCTTCCCAAACCTAATCTATTGGAAAAATCCAATTAAGCGGATGGATCACCGCCCAGTCTCCAATTCTATTGGATTTTTCCAATCAGAACAATTGTATCAGGCCGCTGGGACGAAAACGACCCATCCTTAGATACTCATATCCCAGGTTGGGTCGGTTGCGGCCTTAAGGCTTCTGCCATGATTATACCTTGAACAACCATGGGGCGACAGCCTCGCTTATTTTTTTAGTTTTTAGCCGACATCACTTGCCATTTCCGAATATAGTCCGGGTTTTAGCCTGGCATTACTTTATCTCGACAAGCAAATTTTTGCGCGCTACGCCGCTGTCTACGGCAGCTTTGGCCACCGCCAGCCGGATTCGTTCCACCACACGGGAATCAAACGCATCCGGGATGATATAGTTTTCGCTTAGCTCAGACGGATCGATCACGGAGGAGATCGCTTCCGCCGCCGCCAGCTTCATCGCATCGTTGATGTCCGTCGCCTCGCAATCAAGCGCCCCGCGGAAAATCCCCGGGAAGCAAAGCACGTTGTTGATCTGGTTCGGATAGTCGGAGCGGCCGGTCGCCATCACCTTGACATAAGGCGCGGCAAGCAATGGATCGATTTCCGGCGTCGGGTTGGCCATGGCGAACACGATCGGGTCTTTGGCCATGTTCCGCAGATCGCCGACTTTCAGCACGTTTGGAGCCGAGACCCCGATAAACACATCCGCTCCCTTGATCACTTCCGACAATGGTCCCTGTTCATTGTGCGGATTCGTATATTCGGCAAATTCGCTCCAGTGCTGGTTCTCGTACGCCGCGCTGCGGTTGATGGCCCCTTCGCGGTCGACGCCGATCAAATTGACCGCGCCCGCCTGCAGCAGCATTTTGGAGATGGAGATGCCCGCAGCGCCAACGCCGTTGACGACGATTTTGACCTCGCGGATATTTTTCCCGCATACCTTCAGCGCGTTCAGCAACCCCGCAAGCACCACGATGGCCGTACCGTGCTGATCGTCATGGAATACGGGGATGTCCAGCTCCGCTCTCAGCCGCTCCTCGATGACAAAGCAGCGGGGCGAAGCGATATCCTCCAGATTGATCCCGCCGAAGGTCGGAGCCAAAGCTTTGACGATCGCAATAATCTCCTCCGTATCCTTCGTATCCAGGCAGATCGGAACGGCGTCCACCCCGGCAAACTGCTTGAACAGCGCGGCCTTGCCCTCCATGACCGGCATCGCCGCCTTCGGTCCGATATCCCCCAAGCCGAGCACGGCCGTTCCGTCCGAAATGACGGCGACGGTGTTCTTTTTGGTCGTAAGCTGGTAGGCCTTTTCCTGGTCCTCGGCGATGGCCTGGCAAACCTTGGCGACCCCCGGCGTGTATACCTTGGAAAGATCCTCCTTGCTCAGAATCGGATGCTTAAGCGTCGTTTCCAGCTTTCCGCCTTCATGCAGCTGCATAATTTCCATCAGCCGCTCCACGATATCGCCGCCGCCGAGCTTTTGTGCCGCGGTTTCGATAAACTCTCTGTCCTCCTGATATTGCACCGAGATCTTCACTTCGGCCTCCGCCATCCCCTGTTCGTTCGGGTCCTGAAGCTCGACTTGAAGCACGGTTCCTTGATACGTCTCCACAATGTTCACCAGGTTTGCCATATAGTCGCTGCCGCTTTTGTACTGCACGCGCAGCGAAAACAAATAAGAATGATCCAGCGTTTGATTCATCGCGGGTCGCCTCCATATCGAATGTTGTATTTTTTATGACAATGTTCCTATCCAATCAATAAATCCTTAAGTTCAGCCTCCCCAGACGGAGATCAGCAGCGTGGCCGCGACAACGGTCAGCGCCCCGCCGATCCGGGTGGAGATTTGCGCAAAAGGCATCAGTTCCATCCGGCCCGATGCGGAAAGAATCGCCACATCGCCCGTTCCTCCGAGCCCGCCGCGGCAGCCTGTCACGATGGCGGCTTCTATAGGGTACATCCGGATCCATTTTCCGACTATATAGCCTGTCACAATCATCGCGGCAATTACCGATGCGCAGACGAGTACGTAAGGTATGGAAATGAGCGCGGCCACATCCTCCAGCGGGATGTACAAGATCCCGAGACCGACCATCAGCGGCCAGGTCAAGGTGCCGGACACAAATTTGTAAAGGTGGTACGCGCCTTGTTCGATTTTGTACGGAAGCAGCTTGAAAATTTTCAGCAGCGCTGCGCCGAAGATCATCAGGATCGGGCCGGGTATGCCGACGTAGGGCGACAGCAAACTTCCGGAGATGAACAGGCTGCAGGCAAAGAGCAGGCCGCCGCCCATCAGCGGGAAATCGATTTTTTCCGCATCGTAATGGCTTCCGCCAAGCTGCTTGCCGCCCTTCTCCCGGACAAGAACGCCGTTCCCGGTAATCGACGGGTTTTTGTCGGCCATTTTCTTCAAAATGCCGGCCCCGATAATCGCGAAGACGTTGCCGATAACCGCGGCCGGAATCATCTGCGCCACATATTGGCCCGATTCACCGCCGAGAATTTGCGAGAAGGCGATCGATAAAGGCAGGATGCCTTCGCCTACGCCGCCGCCAATGATCGGAACGACAATGTAGAACAGCGTATGGTGGGCGGTATAGCCGAACAGCATGCCCACGACCAGCCCGACCGCGACGGCGGCCGCCGTACCCGCGATCATCGGAATGAAAATCCGGATAAACCCGCTGATCAGCGTCTGGCGGTTCATCCCGGTGATGCTTCCCGCCACCAGGCAGGCGATGTACAAATAAAGAAAGTTGGACGTTTTCATCAGCGTGTGCACGGCGTCAACGACCGGAGGATTCAGCACATTCCAAAACACGAGGAAAGACGGAATCATCAGGGACAAAATCGCCGGACCGCCGATGTTCTTGAGCAGCGGGAGCTTAAACCCGAGATGGCTCAGCAGCACGCCCATAATCATGATGACGGCCAAGCCGCCGATCATGTCGTTCGGCAGCTGGCCGACGGCGGCGGCAGCGACAATAACGAGAGCCAGCACGATGTAAACCGGCAAAGGAATCACACCGATCTTTACGCTGAGCGCTTTGGACAGCAAACCTTCCGCCTTGTCGGCGGGCTGTGACTTCGGTTCACGCGAAATGGCCTGCGTCTGTACAGTTTTTTCCATAGGGGAAATAGGCCTCCTTTGATTAAATTCAGCCTCATCATAGCTTTTTTGTAAGCGCTTTTGTTTTTATGTAGATATTGATCGAATTTTTAAAGTTTTTAAAGTAAGCGCTGTCACAAAATAGACAACCCTCCTTGCTCGCGCAAGGAGGGCTTGCTTTATTGCAAATATTTCGTGATTTGGATCTTTCCGTGCGGCGTTATTTTGTACCTCTGCACCGGCCTGCCAACGGTCCCGTAGATCAGCTCCATTTCGAGGATGCCCCTGGCCTCCAGCTCGGTTAAATATTTGCCGGCGGAAACCCGGGAAATCCCCGTCGCTGCGGAGATGTCCACGCTTGTGAAGCCTTCGGCGGAAGCCGCCTCGATCGCGTTCCATACGGCTTGGAGCGTCTGGCGGGTGAAGCCTTTGGGCAGCGGCTGGCTTTGGCCTTCGTCCGCGGCGGCATGCGTTATCGAGTCAAGCTCTGACTGGACGATGCTATCGGCTTGCTTGAAAAGCGCGGCCCGCTTGCGGTAGGCGTCCATGGCCAGGCGAAAGCGGTTGAACTCAAACGGTTTGATCAAATAATCAACCGCCCCATTGTTCAGCGCCTGCCGGATGCTGTTCTTGTCTCTGGCGGCCGAGATGACGATTACGTCCGTAGGCAGCGCTTTGCGGCGGATTTCGCTCAGCAGCTCCAGCCCGCTGCTTCCCTTCATGTAAATGTCGAGCAGCAGCAGGTCGTAATGCGCGGAATCCAGCAGGCCGAGCGCCTGCTCGGCGGATTCGGCCCAACCCTCGGCCCGGAAGTCCTCAATCTGCTCCAAATAAAATTTGTTCATTTCGGCAACCATCGGGTCGTCTTCAACAATGAGTACATTAATCATGAGTCATGAGTCCCCCATGCTTTTGCTTCGTACGGTATGCGTACGATAAATTTCGTTCCCGAACCTTGCGCACTTTGACACCAAAGGCGCCCGCCCAGTTTGTTGACGCCGCGCATCACCAGGTACAAGCCGATGCCTCTGCCCTTGCCTTTGGTCGAAAAGCCCTGCTCGTAGATCCGTTTGATCATCTCTCCCGGGATGCCCGCACCGTTGTCGCTCACCGTCACGGTCAACTGTGAATTTTCATGGGAGAAGCCGACGGAAATATCTTTGCTTTCTTCGCCCGGCTCGGCCTCCAGCGCATTTTCCAGCAGATTGCCCACAATAGTGACCAGCTCATAGGCCGTTTCCGCATCGGCGCATTCCGGCAGCACGTCCTCTTCGAGGATATGCATCTTCACGCCGGCTTCCCGGGCCCGGCTCAGCTTGCCCAAAAGAAAGCCGGCCATCACCGGGTCCTTCACCTGCTTCACAAGCATCCCGGCCTCCGACTGAAAATGCCGGATGGTTCCGCTCAGGTATTCCTCCAGGCGATCGTAGCGCCGCATATGGTTCAAACCGGCCATCACATGCAGCTTGTTCATAAATTCATGGGTCTGGGCCCGCAGAGCTTCGACATACAGCGAAACGCCCGACAATCGCTCCATCAGGACGTCGATTTCGGTCTTGTCCCGAAACGTGGCGATGGCACCCTGGGTTCGTCCGTTCACTTTGACGGGCACGACATTGGCCAGCAGCGTCATCCCGTCCTGCTCCATCTCCATGTCGTTCAGCGGCTCCCCGGTCTCCAGCACCTTGTCCATGCGCAGCAGCGGGCAAAGCTCCTGCGCGTTGCCTCCGGCTTCGGTTATGCCGATAAGTCTGCTCGCTTCGGCGTTGATCAACGTGATGACCCCCAACGCATCCACGGCGATAATGCCTTCCTTGGCGGATTGCAGCATCGCGCTGCGCTCCTCCAGCAGCTTGGCGATTTCGTCCGGTTCCATGCCGAACATCATCCGCTTGAGCCGGCGGGCCAGCAGAACCGCCCCGGACACGCCGAGCACGCCGCCGGCGGCCATCCCCAAATAAATAATCCAGCGGTTCTGCCGCACGGCCGAATTAACATCGTTCAGCGCCAGCCCAACCGCAACCGCGCCAACCGGCTTGCCGCCAACGATCACCGGAGAAAACGCTCTCACGGATTTCCCCAAGGTTCCCTTGGCGATGGATACGGATTCCCTCCCGCTTAGCGCTGCGGCTTCATCGCCGCCGATAAAATGCTGCCCGATCTTCGCCGGATCGGGATGGGACAGCCGGATGCCTTGCTCGTCCATAACGACGATGAACTGCACCCCGTTCAGCGTACGGATTTCTTCGGTAAACTCCTGCACAAGCCCGGCGTCCGCCTGGCCGTTCAATGCGCTCTGAACGGTTGGATCCCTGGAAACCGTGCGGGCGATCGTAATCGCTTTATGCTCCAAATCTTGCCGGGTCAGCCCGGAGATTTTCATATTAAACAGCAAATATACGGCCAGCAGGACCAATGCCAGCACGGAACAGACCATTAAGGTGATCGTCGTTTGCAAACGCAGCGTTCGGCCGAAGAATTTCATATTTCGCCATCCTTCGAAGTTTTCTTTGATTATACTCCGTTATTTCGCCAAAAGTCAGTGAAGGTTATGTGAATCCGGCTATCCGGCGTAAGGCGCCATCATTCCGCGGCGATCGTCCGGTCACGCCCTTCGCGTTTGGCACGGTACAAAGCCGTGTCCGCGGCCTGCAGCACCTCGTCGCGGCTTACGCCATGCTCCGGGGATAACGAGATGCCGATGGAGACGGTAATCTTCCCGGCAAAGGGGGTTGGGGCCGCGCTTATCGTTTGTCGAATTCGTTCGGCGATCCCGTACACCTCGTCCATATTCCGTTCACGAAGGAGGATGACAAACTCCTCCCCGCCATAACGGGAACATACCGCTTCCGGAGTACTGGACTTCGCGATCACGTTGGCGACCGTTTTTAAAACTTCATCGCCGGTTTGATGGCCGTACGTATCGTTTACCGCCTTGAAGTGGTCGATATCCAGCAGCAATACGGCATACCGATCCCCCTTTTTATCCCATAAATCCAGGCTGCGTTCCATTTCTCTGCGGTTGAACAGCCCGGTTAACGGATCGGTGATCGCTTCCTGCTGCAACGAAGAAGTTTGTTTCGCCAGCGTTTCGGCGGCCGCTTTCATCATCCGGTTCAATTGATCGGCTTCCCGGTTCCAATGGGGTTTGAATTCCTGCAAAGACACATCTTGACCGGCGGCAATGACTTTCGTAATTTTATACAACCGGGCAAAAGGCGCGGCGATTTTAGCGGCAATAAATCCGGCAAGGATCAACATGACCGCGACCGGAACGAGCATGCCCCGGATCAGGTGCAGCAGGTTGTCGTTGACATCGGCCATAATCGATCGCTCGGAAGTCTGCATGACAATGACCCAGCCGTTGGTGCCGACTCTCGCGTAACCCGCCAAATAATCATCGCCGCGCGTATTTCTCAAATGCAGTTCACCGCTATGGCCTGCCCGAAATTGCCGCACAATCGTGTCAGGCACCTTTTCCCCCACCCGGCTCTGATCCGGATGGTAAAGCAGCTTGCCCGCGGAATCAACGATATAGGAATAGGAGTCCGTTTCATTGCCCGCATTGGAGCCAAAAATACTATGCAGGATATTATCCTTCTCCAGGTAAATCGTCCCCCCGATCATCCCGCGATAACCGCCCAGTTCATCAAAAACCGGCTCGCTTATAAAAACGATCAATCGTCCCGTAGGACTCACATACGGCTCGGAGATGTAGGATTTTCTGCCGTTTAAAGCTTCCAAAGCCCATTTCGTCGTTACCCGTGCATTGTTCATATTGCTGCCGTAAGGGGAAACAACTCGAAATTGCCCGGTTTCAGCGGTCCAAAATACGGAATTGAAATACGGGCTGCTTTGCCGGACAAGATCGAAAATGTGCTGTAACTCCTCTTTATTGGATATATCCATGGTGCGGATTTGCGAAAGATTGGCTACGGAATGAAGGGTTTTTCGCATCGAAAAAAACAGCGCCTCGGTAGTAACCGCCATCTTTTGCGCCGATGATAAATTGTGCGACATCGTGTTTTGGAAGAGAGAATGTTTTTCGTTATTATATTGGGTGTATGTCATGATGGACATGGTGATCAGAATGGAGAAACAAACCATGGCGGACAAGACTACGGAAAGACTGATTTTTATCGGTTGTTTAGGGATATGCATGAAGCCGGATTCCTACTCCTTGTTGATAATTTAACCTGCTGCCAAACTGTTATCATAGTACTTCAGAAACGCGCCCGAGTCCATACATCATGAAGCAATGCGGCAAAACCTCTTGGTGCATTTTTTCCTTTCATTCTCAATAAACAACGTGTAAAATATCCCATTAAAAGAAGCGAGGTGGAATTATGGAAGAGGATGAGAAGAAGGAGATTTTGAGTTACTATAACGAAGGCGCCGAGATGGGCAGATTGCAAAGGGGAATCGGCAAGCTTGAATGGGAGCGGACCCGGGAACTGATCTCCAGATTTTTGCCTGCGCAAAAAAGCGTGATATATGATATCGGCGGCGGGATCGGCGTGTATTCGTCCTGGTTGTCCGGCTTGGGTCATGAGGTTCATTTATTTGACCTTGCCCCGCAAGAAATCGAATATGCTCAAAAAAACCATCCTTAACGGATGCCGGCCTTATGAATATTGAGATTTACAGCGTGGAGGGCCCCGCCTGGATCGTGCCCGCATTTGAAGAAAAATGGGACGATCCCGCAGCCAAAGCCAGATTGCTGGAAATCGTCCGCAAGGTCGAGCAGCAGGAGTCGATGCACGGCATGAATCCTCATTTGTTGGGAGTGGCTTTTTGTTGAACTGTTTATTCCATACTTAATTTGATCGTATCCACCAAACTTTTTGCTTCCTCCAGGGAATATTCCCCGCCTATGCTGAAGTCTCCCGCTGTCAGTACTTGCTGTATGGTCGGGGAGGTAATTAATTCTTCATCGCAGTAGATGGACAATTCTTCACCTAGCAGATTTTGCGTGATCTCTTCCAGCTTTTTGGGGTCTTTAAACCGCCCGCTTATAAAATATTCCTTGCCTGTGGGGCCGATAGATAACGAAACCGAACTTAGATCGGCCCCGGTCGCCAGCACGTTCCGATCTTTATCTTCAAAAGTAACTGTCGGTTTGTCTTGTGGTTGTTGCCCAAAAACATCCAAAACTTGACAGCCGCTTAAAAATATCAGCATAAAAAGTAAAATAACCTTGAATTTCATTAACTGGATCTCCTTTTTTTCAGTTTCCGGGCTGTAATCGGTCACCCTTCGATTCGTGAGTTCCGCGTGCAGCGTGAGGATTGAAATCCTTCTCGGAGTATCTTTAAGTCGAAATATAAGAGCAAAAAATGGCGTTATTCCGCGACATCCGTCCATTTGTGAGAAATAGAGGAAATTTATGTCGCTATTTTCTCAAATCGTATCGAAATGCCCGCGATCCGGACCATTCATAAGAAAATAAGTACAAAAAATGGCGTTAATGAGGATGAACATGCCCATATCCGGATAATAAGGACATAAAGTTCCGCTATTTTTGGAGGCTGGGTTTAGACTACCATTGATCGTTCCAGTAGCCGGCTGTTAAGCACCGCTTTCTATCGTAATCCCTCATCTTGTAGTTAATTACATAGAGAGCCCAATTCTTGTGCCAATTCATCATTTAACATCTTGGTATTAATCAGCTGACGTATTAAGGAAGCATTCACTGTGCTCCTGTTTTCTTTCAGGTAATTTAGCAGCAGATTTGCTTTTGTTTTTCGGTTCATCAAATAATACGCCACGTACCAGATTTCAGGGCTCGAGAGAGGAATGCCGTCCCACGTCCCCAAATGACTCACCGGCAGCCGCAGCACTCCATGATCCGTATGTAAGGCAAAATAACCTATGAATTCAATATTGAGCGAATCTATTTTGATCCGATACTGGCTGGCAAATGGAGGGTCTCCGCTTTTTTGTTCCGCCCAGTCATAGTCTTGGATGGCCTCGATAAGGGTTTCTTTTGCGCAATCCACGGTAAGATCCCAATCATTTACGGCATCAACCAATTTCAAATCGTACAATACCGCGCTGCCGCCCAATGAATATGTAATATTGCATTTTTCTAACCTTTCGATAATCGGAAACAGCTCATGGGGTCTCATCAAGTGTCCTCCCAATTAATTCATCTTACCCACGCTCCAGCGAGGTTCCAATTCAACAGCCAGTGCAGGCCCCTCTATCCCGCCCATGTTAAAGACTCCCGCGGCGGCTTCGCTTCTCTGCCGAATCATTTGCATTAAATACGTTTGATATGCATTTTGGGATATAACGACCCGGTCAAGACGATGAACATCGACTGTTCTTATATTTCCCTCAAACTCTCCATTACGAACGCTGATGCTTTCATACGTCCCAGGTTGCCCGGTTTTTTGGAAGATCTCATCATGGGAAATATCCATGAACTCGCGGTATAACTCCGCAGTCTCCCAAAATCCGAAAATGTGGGCTTCCAATACATCACCTTTGCGCTCCCATCCGCCGATTTGAGCGATGAACCCCGGCACTTGCGAAAGCGAGCTCCAGCGGGACTGGGCTTGTGAAAAAGCTTCTTTTTTTGTATTTGCTACCGTGCAGGTAACCCATTTTATTACCATAAAACACCTCAAGTTAAAGAGATCCAATAACGTTGTATCTCAACTCCGCCGACGACCGCCTCGGAAGCCAAAATGCCGTTGTTTTTTTGAATCGCTTTTGCCGATCCGATATTATCCTTGGCGCAAGTTACCAAAGCGCGCGATATTCCCAGCGATTTGGCATGGATTAATGCCTGCCTCAGAATCTCCGTGGCGTAGCCCTTTTTTCTGGCCGAGGGTCTTATTCCGTATCCGATGTGCCCGCCGATGTTAAGCAGGGAATCGTTCAGTCCGTGTCTGATATTTGCCGCGCCAACCACCCTTTGATGATCCTCAACAAGCCAAAACGTTGAACTGTTTACCGTCTTTCCATCTTCTACCGGGCCGTCCCTTAAAATGATTAATCGCTCCAGAAATGAATCAAAATCTTCGTACTCGAATCTCAGCACAAAAGGAACCAGCTTCTCTCCGGTTTCCTTCCATTCCTCGATCATTTCGATGTATTGGCTTTGATATGCTTTGGCCGGTTCAATTAACGCGAGATTGTTCATCATAAACCGTCCTTTCTTGTTCAAGGCTTCTTCCATGATTATACATCATAAGACCGGTGAGAAAATAAACAAAAAAAGCCAGGAGGCTAAAATCCTCCTGACCCAATCCTATCATCCATCCCCCAATCCGCTAGTACAGCCGTTCCTCGCCTGTTTTCGGATTTTTAAAAGCGGAGCGGTAATCGTGGGCGCTGAAATCTTCGGCAAATTCCGTATCGCTGTCCCCGGATTCCCGGATTTTGTTGATTTCCTCCGTTTGGTCTTCTGCTTTGGCTTGCTGGTTGGGCTTATGATCCATTCGAAAAAACACCTCCTAGCTTGCGATCTCTTCGCACTTTAGGATGCACTTTCCATTCCCGTTTATGCATAAAGGGGGGATTCGTCAGATCACCATGGCTCTATCGAATAATTCCCCATCGCGTCCGGCCTGCTCCGCAGGATGATGAACGGTTCGGATAAACCGCATCGTACCGGTTTTGGCCCGCAGCACCATGGAATACGTTTCCGCCCGCTGGTGTGCCAGACGCCTTACCCCGCCCAAAAAATCTCCGTTTGTTACGCCGGTAGCGGCAAAAATGACATCATCTTCACCCACCAAATCTTTCATCAATAACACCTGGTAAGGGTCGGCAAGTCCCATCGCGATGCAGCGCTCGTATTGAACCTGGCCGTCCGGCATTAACCGGCCCTGGAATTCGCCGCCCAAAGCTTTCAGCGCAGCAGCGGCCAACACGCCTTCCGGCGCGCCGCCCGAGCCGAGATAAAGATCGATGCCCGTTTCCGGAAAAGCGGGAGCCATCGCCCCGGCGACATCGCCATCGGGCAAAAGATTAATCCGCACGCCGCACTCGCGCAGCGTGTCAATCAACGTTTGATGTCTCTCGCGGTCAAGCACCATTACGCTTAAATCGGATATTTTCTTCCCCAGCGTCTCGGCCGCTTTAGCTAACGTAACTTCCACAGGATCAAGCAAACTAAGCTTCCCTGCCAATTTAGGCCCTACTGCCAATTTTTCCATATACATGTCAGGCGCGTGCAGCAAATTGCCTTTCGGGGCGATCGCGATGACCGACAAAGCGTTGCTGAGGCCGTTTGCCACCAGCGAAGTGCCTTCCAGCGGATCCACCGCTACGTCAACCTCCACGCCATGCCAGTTCCCCACCTTCTCTCCGATGTACAGCATCGGAGCCTCATCCATTTCGCCTTCGCCAATGACGACGGTTCCCTTAATGGATAAGGAGTCGAGCGTGCTTCTCATCGCCGAGGTTGCCGCATCGTCAGCGCTGATCTTATCTCCTCTGCCAATCCATGGCGCCGATTGCAGCGCGGCCATTTCCGTAACGCGAACGACCGCCAACTCTAATTCACGGTTCAAACTAGTTTCCACCTTTCTTTATCCATCAAGGTTTAGGTAATTTTTTGTAGTTCCACTATAATACGAATCAGGTCATTTAAGAAATTAATATATTTTACTGTGGATATAGATGAGGTTTATGGACACAAAGATCCGGGCTAATTGCCGCAGTTAAAAAGTCGACAAAAAAAGGCCGCAGCTGAATCGTTATACAATTACTCGCGAATTGTCAAAAGGCCGAAAAATATTGCCCTTGACTTTTCATAAAGGCCGTACGGGGGCTTGACAGCCGTGTGCTATATTTAAAGTGAGATTCCGCGGAAGAAGTCTATTTTTAAGAAAGGAGAGGGATCAGAGATGCTTGAAAATCGCCGGGACAAGGAGTTCGCTCAGGATCAACAATTATACTTCCTGTGGAAAGATCGGCGGGAATGCACGGTCATCACCAAAAATGGCGTCCCCCTCAAGGGAACGGTTGAATTATTCGATAAATATGTCATCTTGTTTCGCACGCTCTCCGGTAAACAGAGCATGATTTACAAACACGCATTATCCACGATCATTGCCGAACCTACAAATAAAACTATCAGTTAACTCTCTAACGAAACACAGGAGGCGTTCAATGTTTCAGTACAGCAATCAAACTTATGAAGGAGTAAACTTTGGCACGCAAGATTTAAAATACGGCGAACTCATCGGTTGCACATTTAACCGCTGCTCATTTTCTAACGGATCACTGGACGAGATTGTGTCGGGCAACTGCCGTTTCGTGGAGTGCGATTTTCGCGGGGCGTCTTTAAACGGTTCGATTCATAAAGAATCCGCTTTTGTGAACTGCAACTTTCACGGCGCCGATCTGTTTGTTGCCAAATTCGACACATGCAAAATGACCGGTTCGGATTTTTCCGGCTGCCATATGGATGGGATTACGATTTTACAGGGCGATTGGTCTTATACAAACTTGCGACATGCCCGTCTGGTAAAACAGGACTTGCGCGGGGTTAAGTTTTACGAAGCGGACTTGTCCGGAGCCAACCTGGAGAAAACCGATTTAAGAGATTGCGATCTGACGATGGCTGTGCTTGCCAAAGCAAAACTGCAGGGTGCCGATATCCGGGGAGCCAAAATGGAAGGCGTGGATTTCAAGACCTTTGATGTTACCGGGTTAAAAATGGACAGGGAGCAGTCCGTTTTGTTTTCGCATTGCTACGGAGCCAAGATAGGTTAAACTGGGGCAGCTAAAATTCCCCCGGGCGGCAAGGCCGCTGGGGGTACAAGATTTTCATAGCCCTCTATGCCGAATGACTTCGGAAAATGCTTGAAAAGCTTTCGTGGTATATACGTTTTTATTCCGGATAAACGATGCGCTCGATTTTCTATACGCTTCGGGAATGGGGCAAGTATGCAAAGAGGCATATTCGCCTTTTTTAACATAGGAAGGAAGTATGGTATAAGCAAGTCCGGAACGTACGCAACTGAGAAGCGTTTCAAGGGAACTGATTTCGATGACGTTCGTCAGTTCGAGGCCAGATGCCGCCAACCATTTTTCCAGGACGGAGCGGAAAGGGCATCCCGAAGGAGACACCGCCCATCTCATCTTGTCTAGAGGCGGCTCTTGTCCAAGGGCTTGCCCGCCAAGCATTATGAGTTCAAGCTCAAGCTCGTATTCCTGTTCAAAATGAGAAACGTCGTAATCCCCGATAATAAAAGCGCCGTCCAGCTTGTGATTCTTTAATAACCGCATAAGTTCGTCCGGCACTCCCGTTTTGATGGATACCGTAACGTCGGGATACTGGGTTTGAAATTCCGACAGAACGGAAATGAAGTTGCCGCAAGTTACCGTTTCCGCAACTCCGATCGTCAATGATCCACTCGGAAAATCAGTGTCCTGGACCACTCTGACGGCCTCATCGGACAGATTTACAATCGTTTTCGCATACTCCAAAAAAGCCTGTCCTTTTTCCGTCAGCATCACTCCCCTTGCCAACCGATGAAATAATGCGGTGCCCAGTTCGGCTTCCAGTTTTCGTATTCTGGCGGTCAGATTCGACTGTACATACCCTAGCACTGCCGCGGCTCTGGTTATACTGGCTTCCTCCGCCGTGCAGATAAAAAGCTTTAAATCCGATAACTCCACGCTGCCCCCTCCATCCCATCACCATTTTTGATGTTTATATCATTTCTCTTCATTTTACATGATTACTTGATCTTCTTATACTAAATTCGAAATAATATAAGGGAGGTTTCCCAGGATCATGTCAAAAACAAAAAAGCTGCTAGTCTTAATCGGCAGCCCTCGAAGGGAAGGCAACAGCGCCGCTTTGGCCCAAGCGGTACAGCGCGGTGCGGAAGCGGCTGGAGCTCAGGTACATGTCAGATTTATCGACGACTACGTCTCGGGTTTTCTCCGCGACTGCAGAAGCTGCCGGTTGCCGGATGGGGAATGTTCGAATCGGGATCGTTATCGTGAGTTATTGTTCGATGAATATCTTCCTGCGGAGGGGATTGTGTTTTGCACTCCAGTTTACTGGTACGGGGTATCGGCGCAAACGAAAGCGTTTTTGGACCGCATGTTTTGTTATTACTCAGCTTCCTATCCGGCATCCCAGGATGTGATTGCGCGGATGTCCCGCAAGCGTATCGGGCTTGCGCTGGCTTCGGAAGAGACCTATCCCGGGGCCTCGCTGGGAATCGTTCACCAAATTCAGGAATTCTCACGGTACACGCATTCCGCCTTTGTCGGGGTGGTTCGCGGCATTGGAAACAGCAGTGGCGAGGTGGTACGGGACCCGGAATCTCCCCTATCGGCCGCCGAAAAGTTAGGGCGCGATCTGTTCGTCCGAACGTATTCGGATTACAGGCTGGATACCGTCAGGGGAAGCAAGATTTGGGAGTAAGGATACGTACAGATCCTCCTTGCTAAGCGGATACGGCACATATTGAATCAGCGGGTCATACCGCCTCGGCGCATGCAGCAGTTTGAGAATGCCCAGGCGGTCCGCGAGCCCCTCGTATAAATTCACTTTCTCCGATACGGATCCAAAATATTTGATGGGAATGCGTGAAAAAAGGCAGCAGCAGCGGCAGCATTTCCACGCCGGCATCGTCCAAAATGTACGCCATAAAGCGGAACGCCTCCGGATTCGTTTCACGGGGCAGCAAATGGACGATCTCCGCGGTGAAGCTCCGCGCCCCTTCCGGCATGTACCATTTTATGAATTGCAGCGCCAGCAGCCGCTTCCATAATCAAGCGCTCTCTATCCGATCGTCAAGACAACGTTCCCTTCCTGATCTTTGATATGCGTTTTTACGACTTGAATAACCATTCCTTTTAAGGAAGAAAGCTTAACCGTCGCTGCCTCCGGCTGCATTTGCCCGGCGAGTTCGGCGACGGACGCCTCGTCCAGCCGCAGCACAACCTCATCTTCCCCGGCTTCGAATCCGGCCTGATCCCCCGGTTTCAGGACGACCTGGATCCCCTGGCCCACCAGAGTAAGATCCTTGCCCTTAAGGATCCGGCCCCGGATCAGCTTCCCGACAACCCCGGCCTGTTTCGCTCCAAGCGTAAGTGCAGCCGGCGTTTTGCCGAACAAGCGGTTTTTCCCCGGTTCCCAAGCGAGCTGATCGACAAACAAAAAGCCGGTGCTCGAGCCGTCCCGCTCCATTCCGTTTTGCACTGCTTCGGCAATCGCCGGAACCTCCAGCACGGAATCGCGCGATAAATCCGTGACGAGACCGGGCAGATGCCCCTCGCACGCCTTCAGCATCCCCCGCGTATTCCACGCCTGCATCGCCTCCAGCTCATCGCCCGTGATGCCGATCATTTGCAGAAACTCGACCTTTCCGTTCGGCGTATCGATCTCCGGGAGCTCCGGGTCCCAAGTAAAAGCCAGCGCGGTCAGCTTCGTATCGTCGCCGGCACAGATCGGACCGTTGGCATCCAAATAATCGCCCGCGCGGAACACATTTCCGCTTCTGAACACGTACCGCCCCATATTTTGCAGCAGATTCAGCGCCCAGGCCGGCGGTTCCTCCTCATCCTCCCCGCGCGTCAAGCGGAAGGTCAGCTCGAAACCGTACCCGCTGTATTCGGCATCTTCCGACTCCTTCCCGTACAGCTCGGAGAAACCGAAAGTGACAAAATGCCAATGCGGAACCGGCTTTTCCGCCTTATAGGCGCTGATCCCGTCCAGCGGGTCCGGACCTCCCAGCACATATTTAATCAGCGTGCCGTAATGCTGCGGCTCCTGATCCCCGTAAATCTGCTGCATTTGCGCTTCTATAGCGTCCCAGCCGGTCGTAACCACTTCTTCTTCGCTCATTTTTTTCCTCCAAAAATAAAGTTGATTCCCACTATTAATATGTATAAAAATCAAAGGATGGGGTCCCCTATATTCCATAGACGGATCATATAAAGGAAGGGATTTCCATAGCCTGCTGATGTATTAGTATAAGGCTATGCGCTATGTATGATCAATTAACGAGGTCGCCGGGAAGGAGAAAGGATTCCTTGGACCTATCGCATATAAGTCCGTGATCCCCATTTAAAATTCGCGGTAAATAGTTCCAATGACGCAATTTTGTGAAAAACCTGTTTTAGGATTACATGATAAACCCTCCTCACTATTTCGGCCTATGCTTCTTTCTATCCCTTGGTTGCTATTGTTCGCCCCTTCAGCCCGCTTGACCGCCCGGGGCCAATCCGTTCGGCTCAACCGGTTTGCTCAGCCAGTGCTCATCGGTTTGCACATGGTTTTTCCGCACAAATTTGGCGGCGGAATGTTTGAAATCCTCATAGGCGAATGCCGCAGCCAAGCGGACGACATATCCTTCCTGCTCGCCGCCGCAGCGCGACCGCTTCGTGTAGCACGCTTTGGCCGCCTCCTCGCTCCAGGGTCCGCGGTACAGGACAGGAACATGAGGAATGCCCAGCTTGGCCGCCCAAGCTTCGGTTTCATCCCAGGACAGGCAAATATTGCGCTCGTTCCACACCGAAAAGAGCATGAAGTAACCGGGCAAGGATGAATACGCCAGCGAATGTTTGGCGTACACGTTTTCCCCGCACAGCCGGTAACCGTCCGGGATCAGATAACGGATTCCCCCATGCAGCGTTTTGACGTAATGCCGGGAGGGATGGTCTTTGCTGTCCAGCGATCGGGCGTGCAGAAAATCCGCATACATCGTCGTATTTTCCCCGTCCATTTTCTCGGTGATAACCACTTCCCGGCCGGCAAAATGCGCGGTGCTCCGCAATATTTTATCGTCGTCCGTATAGCTTCTCGACCAGGGCAGGTGCAGCGTTTTCGGATATTTCATTCTCATGGAACCCCCCCCTTCTCTTCTATTTGCCGTACGTGTCCGCTTCCGCGAAGAAATACAGCTCCGCCAGCAGGTGCCCGCCCAGCAAATGATAAATCCTGGACGCTCCGGCATCTCCGCCGTGTAAAATCTCCATATGGAAGCTGACCATGTTTACGACGCGCAGAATAAAATCATCGTCATATCCCGGCTCCTTCAGTACATGGCAGGCGATCCCCGCCGATACATGCTCGTGGCCGTAATAAGAATAATAGCCCCGGGCCGGCTTCCACACCTTGCAGAACGGTTTGCCCGCATCATGGAACAGCGCCGCAAGCTGCATTTGAAGCAGAAATTCCCCTTCATAAAAGGCGTTGATATATTCCAGTACGGCGTAAGTGTGTTCGGACAGCGTTTTGGAATGGTGCGGATTCTCCTGATCATAACCGAGCATCGCCGCGAAATAAGGAGAGGCGCGCAGATACCCGAACAGCTCGTCATGGTCCGGTTTGCTCGCCAGCAGCCGCTCCAGTCCGGCTCTGTCCAGCTTTACGTCGGCTGGCGTGTGGACGAGATGCAAACGTTCGAAGCCTTCGCCCAGGACGGGAAATTCAAAGTTTTTGGCATACTTCTCCAGCACCTTGTCTTCGATCTTGCGTTTTCTCGCCCGAATCCTTTCCCTGGCGATCTCGTAAGGAGTGGCGCAGATATGGCATTCTACGGGGACATCCTTGAATTTCTGCAGAAATTGCACCCGCCGGTCCCGGCCGACATTGGTCGCGTCGAACACGACATTTCTTCCCGCCGCCAACGCCTGTTCGATCTCCGCATGGGCCTGCTGAAACACCAGGTACGTATTTTTTTGCCTGGCTTCGCTGCCGAACAATCTCTCCCGGATGGAATCCGTCGCCACCAGTACGGCGCGGTGCCGCTTGCAGCACTCCTTGGCGTAATGGCTTTTGCCGCTGCCCGGAATGCCGGCCAGCATGTGTACGGTGCTCATCGTCATCACCTCCTTTCACCATGTAATATGATGTATATCGGCAAAAAGTTGCGGAATGTGTGCAAAATCCGCCTATTTTCCCATAACAAAAAGGCGGATAAATGCTATAAACGCATGAATCCGCCGATAGGAATCCCGCCGTTTGGGAGCTGTTTTATGCCCGGAACGCGCTACTGCACAAGCGACAGCCAGGCCCGCTGATTTCTCCAGTCGACCTGCACGGGGGTTGCGAATAAAGCCGACAACCGCTCGCCGTTAATCACCTCCGGGGTTCTTCCCGCGGCAAATACGCTGCCCTTGCGAAGCAGCAAGGTGTGCGTAAATTCAGGCAGTATTTCCTCCACATGATGCGTCACATACAGAAGCGTGGGCGCATCCTCCTGGTTCGCCAGTTTGGCGATCGCTTGCAGCAGGGATTCTCTGGACAAAATGTCCAGTCCGTTGCAGGCTTCGTCCAAAATCAGCAGCTCCGGCGAAGCCATCAGCGCTCTGGCGATCAGGAGCTTTTGTTTTTCGCCTTGCGAACAGGTTTGGTACCCGCGGTCGACGAGGTGCCCGCAGCCGAGCGTTTCCATCAGATGCACGGCTCTTTGAATATGCTCTTCCGCCGGCTTATCGAATAACCCGATCGATGCGTGCAGCCCGCTGATCACCAGATGCTGCGCTTTTTCGCCCGGGTGAATCCGTTCCTGGAACGACGAGCTTACCCAGCCGATCCGTTTGCGCAGCTCCCGCAAATCGACCGCCCCGTATCTTTCGCCCAGCACGGAAATCTCTCCCTGCGTCGGCCAAAGATAGCCGGTGATCATATTCAGCAGCGTCGTTTTTCCCGAACCGTTCAATCCCAGGATCGCCCAATGCTCCCCTTTGCGGACCGTCCAGTTGATGTCTTTTAAAATGATTTTTTGCTCGCGTCTCCAAAGAACGTCTTTGATCTCAATCCGAGTAGTCATAACCAGTTCCTCCTATGCATTTGGGGTAATCGCTGCTTCGATCGCTGCCGGCTTCAGCCGTAACGCGGCATCCGTCGGAAGAAACGCGGCGAGCAGACCGATCAACGGCAGGTAGGCGCAAATTTGAATGACGAACGTAATGCTCGTATGGTCGGCCAAAGCGCCGAGCACAACCGATCCCAAGCCGCCGAGGCCAAAAGCGAGGCCGAAAAACAGCCCCGAAACGGTGCCCACTTTCCCCGGCAGCAGTTCCTGCGCGTAAACGATAATCACGGAAAAGCCCGAAAGTAAAATAAATCCGATAAAAAAGCATAACACCGCGGACCAGAACGGATTGGCGAAAGGAAGCAGCATCGAAAAAGGCGCCGTGCCCAAAATCGAGAACCAGATCATGTTGCGCCGGCCGAACCGGTCCGCCAGCGGCCCTCCGGCAAAGGTCCCCAGCGCTCCGGCGACCAGCAGCACAAACAGCATAACTTGCGCTTGCCCCGTGGTTAGTCCGTGTTTTTCAATGAGGTAAAACGCATAAAAACCGGTCATGCTGGCCATGTATACGAATTTTGAAAACAGCAGCATAATCAGAATTCCGATGGCATAAGCCACTTTCGCTGCGGGCAGCCGGTTTTCCTTTGGAAGCGTCTCTTTTTTCTTTACGGCTTGCCCCTGAATATACCCCCGATACCAACGGGCAACGTAAATTTGCACGATAATCGCGGCCAGCGCGGCCAACGTAAACCATATGATGCCAAACTGCCCGAGCGGGACGAAAATCAAGGCCGTAAACACCGGAGCCAAAGCCTGCCCGACGTTCCCCCCGGTTTGAAAGATGGATTGGGCCAGCCCTTTGCGGGGTCCGGCCGCCAGATGAGCGACCCGGGAAGCTTCCGGATGAAGCACCGAAGAACCGACTCCAATGAGAACAACCGACAAAATGACCTGCCAAAAATCGGAGGCGAAAGCCAAAACAACCATGCCGAGCAAAGAAAACACGACGCCGGCGGGCAGCAAAAAAGGTTTCGGTTTCGCATCCGTGTATAACCCGATCAGCGGTTGAAACATGGAAGCCGTGATGTTCAAAGTAAAGGCGATCCAACCGATTTGCGTATAACTTAACTGCAGCGATTGTTGCAGAACCGGGAATATCGCGGGAATAACGGATTGAATCGAGTCGTTCAGCAGATGAACCAGGCTGACCGAAAATAATATGGAGTATACGGTGGTGGCTTGCCATGTTAAAGATTTCATTGTTCTCCTCCGATCAAAAACATCTCATCATCAGATGTTTGAATGCAAAAAAAATAGTTTACAGCTCGGCAATCGTGCCTTCCAGATTAAGGAGCGTCCACTTTACGGCAAGCTCCGGGTCCTGCTGCTTGATCGCCTCGTACAGCTGCTCGTGATAATAAGAATGCGGATCATGCGAACCGTATTCCTTGTTTAATTTGCGCAGGGCGTCGGACAGCACCTCGGAAAAGGTGCGGAACAAATCGATAATCACGCCGTTTTTGCTGGCGATCGCCACGGCCATGTGAAACTCGATATCGGATTTGGCGTAGAGCTCCCGGTCGTTTTGCTGCAGGGCCAAGCTGCGCTCGTCCAAATGTTTGCGCATGTTGCGCAGATCCTCTTCGTCGCGGCGGAGAGCGGCCAATCGGGAAATCTCCAGCTCCAGCATCTTCCTTGCCTCGTACACCTCCATAAGCTCCGCGCGATGCAGGCGCTGCACAAGGGGCTCCTGGATAACCGGACTGGCCTTGAGATAAGTCCCGAACCCTTGTTTCTTCTCCAGCAGTCCGGCGTGCACCAGGACGCGGATCGCTTCCCGGATCGTGGACCGCCCTACCCCGAACATCTCCATCAGCTCCGGCTCCGTCGGAATTTTATCTCCGGGCCGGATATCCCCCGTTGAAATTTTAAGCTGCAATTGATTGACGACATCATCCACTAGCTTGTGATGGCTAATTGTCTTAAACGACAATTTATCATTCATCTGATCATCTCCTGTTTATGAAGTTTATCACATGGCTAAACATCGCACAACAAAAAATTCCAGACTTATGGACGATGCAATCCTTTGGCCGCTTCCGCCCGGAATTGTCCCGGCGTTTGTCCCGTCCATTTTTTAAAGGCGCTGTGAAACGCGCTTGGTTCCGAATAGTGAAGCAGATAGGCGATCTCGCTGATGGAATATTCGCTTTGGCGCAAATGGGCCTTGGCCATGCTGAAAATAAGTTCTTAATCAAGATGATATCACACATATCGCATCCCATCGTTAGGAGGTACCAACCTTTGATTTAAGCCGCATGTCATTTGAGCCAAATTTAAAATACGGATACCGGAAAAGAATGGAGCTGGAAGAGGATCTGGTCAAAGCGCAGGAGTTGATTCGCTGGGCGGATCATCTCGTCTTCGTTTACCCGATCTGGTGGGGAACGATGCCGGCCGTGCTTAAGGGATTTTTCGATCGCGTGTTTTTGCCCGGCTTCGCCTATAAATACCGCGACAAATCCCCGCTTTGGGATAAGCTGCTGAAGGGGAAAACCGCGCATTTGCTCGTCACTATGGACACCCCGCCCTGGTACAACCGGTGGATATACAGGCGGGCCGGGCATCAAGTGATGAAGCGCAATATTTTAGGCTTCTGCGGCATCAAAACGGTGCGCATTACGGAATTCAGCCCGGTGTCATCCTCGACGCAAGCCATGCGCGCCAAGTGGCTCGAGAAATCAAGGAAGCTTGGAGCATCGCTTGCTTGAGCTCATAAAAAGGGCCGTTGATCCAAGCTTAGCCTCATGGAACAGAAATGAGTATAATGGTGAAGAAGCCTGTTATATTACATGATTACATGGTGAGCTGTTCGATAGAGGAGTTATATTATGATAAAAACGATTTCTGATATCGCCCGCATGGCGGGCGTGGCCAAAAGCACGGTTTCCCGTTATTTGAACGGCGGACCGGTCAGCGAGAAGACGCGGCGGAAAATTGAGCATATCATCAAAGAGCAAAATTATGTCCCCAACACCTTTGCCCAAAGCCTGAAAGCAAAGAAAACCAATTTTATCGGCACCGTGGTTCCGCGCCTCGATTCCTTCGCCACTTCGCAAACCTTGATCGGGATCGATGAAGCACTGCGGAGCAATCATTACCAAATGCTGATTTCGAATACGAGTCAGGACATGGACCGGGAAATTGAAGCGATCTATGATTTTGCCCGGCAAAAAATCTCGGGTATTATCCTGTTGGCCGCTCAAGTCACGGAAGCCCATTTAACGGCGATCAAGCAGATCGACATCCCCGTAATTCTGGTAGGACAGAAAAATGATCAAATTCACAGCCTGATTCACGATGACAAGCAGGCCGGACGGCTGATGGGACGGCATGTCTTAAGCAAGGGGCACCGGAAGATCGTCTATTTGGGAGTTACCGAAAAAGATGAGGCTGTCGGCATACGCAGAAAGGAAGGCATTAAAGAAGCTTTGGCCGCCTGTCCGGACTGTGAGGCAAGCTACCTGGAGACGAGCTTTAAAATGTCCGACGCCGTGGTCACGGCCTCCCGGCTGCTCGAAGAGACGCGGCCTTCCATCATCGTGTGCGCCACCGACAATATCGCGCTTGGCGTAATTAAAGCGGCCCATTTAAAGGGGATTCGGATTCCCGAAGAATTGTCGGTTACCGGATTTGGCGGATACGATATCACGGAAATCATCCACCCTGCCCTGACGACGGTGAAATACCACTATTATGAGGCGGGAAAAAAAGCGGCCGACAACATCATCCAGCTTGTGAACGAGAAACCGGTGGACAAGCTGACCTTGATGGACGTTGAGCTCATCGGGCGGGAGAGCGTTGACAATTTATCATCCAATCCGTTATTATAGTCACACAGGAACCGGTTCCATCTTGAAAAAGGTGGGCCGGATAAATTTTGGCATCAACTGGAACCGGTTCCGATATATTTTTTTGTTGAGCTGGAACCGGTTCCGGAGCGGTTGATCCCAAGTCAGAATGGAGTACAGCAATGAAGATGACGAGAGAAGAAAAATACCGGCTGATTGCTCAGGCGAAACCCGGCGAATTGGCGGAACTCCAGCATAAAGTCAATCGCTGCGTCTGGCGGCAAAGCTACCACATCCAACCCCCGACAGGGTTGCTCAACGATCCGAACGGCTTTTCATACTATCAAGGCGAATATCACCTGTTCTATCAATGGTTCCCTCTCGGGACCGATCACGGCATGAAATATTGGTACCATACCAAGTCCGCCGATCTGGCCGCCTGGGACAGCGCGGGAATCGGCATTGAACCCGGGGGCCCTTACGATTCGCACGGCGCCTATTCGGGCAGCGCCATTGAAAAGGACGGCCGGTTGTATTTGCTGTATACGGGAAATACGCGGGACGAAGCGTGGAACAGGCATCCTTACCAATGCTTGGCCTGGATGAATGAAAGCGGTTTAATCTCCAAGCTCGGGCAGCCGGTGATCTCCTCGGTTCCTCCCGGGTATACGGACCATTTCAGAGATCCGAAGGTTTGGAAATCGGGGGACGATTACTACTGCGTTTTCGGCGCCCAAAGAGAAGGCCGTACGGGAGCCGCGGTCCTGTACCAGTCCAGGGATCTGCTCCATTGGGAGTTTAAAGGAGAGATCAAAACCCGGCTGCCTCGTTTCGGATACATGTGGGAATGCCCGGACTATTTTGAATTGGATGATTCGGGAATTTTGCTGTTTTGCCCCCAAGGCCTGGAAGCCGCTGGGGACAGATTCAACAACATCTACCAGACGGGTTATGTGATCGGAAAACCGCTGGATCCGTTAACCCTGGAATTCGATCACGGACCGTTTGAGGAGTTGGACCGGGGGTTTGATTTTTACGCGGCGCAGACGATGCAAGCTCCCGATGGGCGGCGCCTCCTGGTCGGCTGGATGGGGCTGCCGGACGTGGATTACCCGACGGACGCAAGCGGCTGGTCGGGCTGTTTGACGCTTCCCCGCCAACTCACGCTGCGGGACGGGAAGCTGATCCAGCAGCCGGTGCCGGAGCTCGCCAAGCTGAGAAAAGCGATGCGCAGCGCCGAAGTTGCCCTAAACAACGAGACAAAACGCCTCGACGGTTTCGAAGGCATCTCCTACGAACTGATCTGTGAAGTTGCAATTGGCGATGCCGAAGCGGTTGGACTCGAGTTTCGCGCCGGCGGCCGGGAGAAGACGGTTCTGAAATACGACGGAGCCGCGAACCAAATCATCCTCGACCGCTCCTTATCGGGCAAGGCCCTGGACGAGATCAACGGAAATATCCGCCGCTGCCGCATGGCCGCGGGCAAGCTCAAATTTCATCTTTTCGTGGACGCGTCCTCGGTTGAAATTTTTGTCAATGATGGTGAGGAAGTGTTTACAAGCCGCATCTTCCCGGATCCCGGAAGTACGGAAATACGCTTGTTTTCTTACGGTGGAAGCGCGGAATTCCGTGTCCTCAAATGGGATATATAATTTTTGGAAAAGGGGACGAAAGCAATGTCGGAAAATCAGCAAATTGCTAAAGAAGTGATCCAGGCGGTCGGCGGCAAGGAAAACATCGCCTCTATCGCCCATTGCGCGACACGTTTGCGGATCATGGTGCTGGATAAGGACAAAATCAAGCAACAGCAAGTCGAAAATATCGATAAAGTCAAAGGCGCGTTCTTCAACTCCGGGCAATATCAAATTATTTTCGGGACAGGAACGGTCAATCGAATCTTTGAAGAAGTCGAAAAGCTTGGCATTGAGAGCACCTCGAAAGAGAATCTGAAGGCCCAGGGAAAAAAACAGGGCAATCTATTCCAGCGCGCGATCCGCACCTTCGGCGACGTATTTGTTCCGATCATTCCCGTACTGGTGGCAACCGGGCTGTTCATGGGCCTGCGCGGTTTGCTGACCCAGGAGTTGATCCTTGCCTGGTTCGGGGCGGCTCCTGAGGATATATCGCCTAACTTCCTGTTATTTACGCAAGTACTTACGGACACGGCCTTTGCCTTCCTCCCGGCCCTTGTGGCCTGGTCCGCGTTCAGAGTTTTCGGCGGAAGCCCGGTGCTGGGGATCGTGCTTGGCCTCATGCTGGTCAATCCGGCGCTTCCCAATGCCTACAGCGTGGCGGACGGTTCCGCCCACCCGCTGGTCATGTTCGGCTTTATTCCGATTGTAGGTTATCAGGGTTCCGTATTGCCGGCGTTTTTTGTCGGCTTGCTTGGAGCAAAGCTGGAGAAGTTTTTGCGCAGACGCATTCCGGAAGCGTTGGATTTGATTTTAACGCCGTTTATTACCTTGTTGATCATGATTTCGCTGGGATTATTCGTGATCGGTCCGGTGTTCCATTCCCTGGAGGAGTGGGTGCTTCATGGAACGGTGAGCGTGCTTAACCTGCCGTTTGGCATCGCCGGTCTCGTGATAGGCTTCCTGCACCAAATTATTGTCGTTTCGGGCGTTCATCATATTTTCAATTTCCTGGAAATTCAGCTTCTCGAACAGAGCGGCAGCAATCCTTTTAACGCCATTATTACCACGGCGATGGCCGCCCAAGGAGCGGCGTGTCTGGCCGTAGGCTTGAAGACGAAAAACATGAAGCTCAAGGCGCTCGCCCTGCCGTCCTCGCTGTCGGCTTTCCTGGGGATTACCGAACCCGCCATTTTCGGCGTTAATTTAAGATATATGAAGCCGTTTATTATGGGGCTGATCGGCGGAGCGGTCGGCGGTTTCCTGGCCTCGTTCTTCCATTTGGCCGGAACGGGCATGTCGATTACGGTCATCCCGGGCACGCTTCTGTACCTGAACAGTCAGCTTCCGATGTACATTTTGTCCAACGCAGCGGCGATGGCCGTCGCCTTCGCATTAACGTGGCTCTTTGGTTACAAAAACGAAGCGGTCAAAGAAGAAGGCGGGTCCGCAGCTTCTCAAGCCGCGGCGGAAGCGCCGGCCGCCAAGCCGGCCCCAGCTATTGATAAGCTGGAGATCCCCTCCCCCATCACGGGCAAGGCCGTATCCATCTCGCAGGTCCCGGACCCGGCATTTGCGGAAAAGCATATGGGGGAAGGCATCGCCATCGAGCCGACGGAGGGCAAAGCGTTCGCTCCGTTTAACGGAACCGTGGCCCATGTGATGGATAAAAGCAAGCATGCGGTTATTCTTGAACATGAGAGCGGCGTGCAACTGTTGATCCATATCGGCATCAATACGGTAGGATTAAAAGGAAACGGGTTTACGGCCCATGTGAACATGGGGGACAAAGTGACCAAAGGGCAGCTTCTCATCGAGTTTGACATGGATGTAATCAGAGAAGCGGGACTTCCCGTGGTTACCCCCGTGCTCATCCCTTCCGGGGTGGATTCCGTCGAACAAGTCCTTCCTTCCGGGGAAGGAAACGTTACGGCGGTTCAGGATCATGTAATTACGGTAAATTTGAAAAAGTAAATGTTATTCGTATTTCGGGGCGGCAAGCGGTTATAACTGCTTATCGCCCTTGTTATTTTCAATCACGCCCGCAAGCAGCGCCAGCACCAGCCCTTGGCCCCAGCCTTGGGCCCATTTCTTGTCCACGCCGAGATAGCCTTCAATGTCCTTCATGACCGCGGTGCCGCCCGAAACGCCCTGCACCCGCCCGTTGGCGGCGATATTGGCCAAAATCCCGTCCAGCGCTCGCTGCACATATTTGCCATGCAGCGGATTGCCTTGCATCACCATCGCCGCCGCGATGCCCGCCGTCGCCGATACCTCGCCGTACGATTCCGGGTGATCGAGCACGGTGCCCCAAAGGCCATCCTCACGCTGCAGCTTTTTGATGGCGGCGAGCTGATCGCGCAAGGAGCTTCCGATATGCATAAAAGGCGGATACAAATAAGCTTCCGGCAGCACCTTTCCCACCCGGGACATCGTATAAGCGGCCCAAGCGTTGGCGCGCCCCCAGAAAATGCCGGACATGTGATCTTTGCTGATGTTGTTGTAGCCGTGGTACCAAAGTCCGGTGTCCTCGTCCTGCAGATAGTTGATATGCCAATAAAACTGGTGCAGCGCATCATCGATAAGCGCCTTCTCCCCCAGCTTCACGCCGACGCGCAGCATAAAATACGCCGCCATAAACAAGGTGTCCGCCCAGCACTGCTCGGGGAAATCGTTATTCGCCGACACCGTATGCTGCAGCACCCTGTCCCCAAAGCGCAGCGCCTTGTTCTGCAGATAATCCGCCTTGCTCAAAATCAGGTCAAGATATTTCCGGTCCTCCGTTTGCTCATACAGCGTTAGCAGCATGTGGCCCATCGCGCATGTGTTTACCGTCCACACCGGAAGTCCGGCCTCGATGTACTCGTCGCACCACTCGGCCATCCGCTCCAGATAGGCCCGTTCCCCGGTGGCTTCGAACGCCCGGCTGATCCCGTAATAGGCGACGCCGCACGGCCAGTCCCAAGTCAAATCCATGCCGAAGGTGTAATCCGCCACGCGCCCGATGATTTGCTTCAGCTCGGACGGGTCTGCATTCAATTTCATCGTTACCATCCCCCATAGCCGGAGCCCTGCAGGACCTTGCAAGGCTCCGAAATAAGTTTTAATGAATCGTACGTACAAATCTGAAAACGGTTGCAATCAAATGCTGATGAATCGGCTTTTATTTAAATTTCCCCGCATCGATCGCCGCCTGCTTTTCGTCCAAAATCTCCTGATACCCGGCATCAAGATACGTTTTCTTGGCCGCCTCGTAGGTGGCGTCGAACTCGGCTTCGGGCGCGATGGCAATCTTCACGTACAGCTCCTGGAAAAGCGAGTTGAGATCGGCCTTGTATTCGTTCACCTTCTCCAGTACGACGCTATAGAGAGCGTCCGGCGTGCGGAATTCCGCATACTTGTCGTAATAGGCCAATGATTGTTCGGCCAAAGCTTCGTAACCCGGAGGCGACATGCTGCGGAGGTAGGCCTCGCGCATCTTTTCGGGATCGTCGTATTTCACGGTTTCGATGACAAGGCACCAGTAGTCTTTGTTGTTGTTTTGGGAAAGGGCCGATTCGCCTTTAAAATCCGCGTTTTTCACGGCAATGCCGTCGGCATCAAGCGTATAATTCTGGCCTTCGACGCCGTTCTGCAGGAAAAACAGATTTTCCGGCTGGCTCATCCATTCCAGGTACATCCAAACCGCGGCTCGTTCCATATCGGTGGATTCATAGTTGATCCCCATAATCATGCCGAACGGCCAGTAGGCGCGTCCCTGCGGCTTGCGTCCCTCCGGCGTTATGGCCTGAGTATCCAGGACGGCGAATTCCGCATCCGGGTTGTTCTTCAGCGTGGCGGAGATGACGTCGGTATTGCTTGAGAGGTAGAAAAAGTACGTCCCGGTCTTGCCCGCGACGAACTCGGCCTTGATTTTATTGTCGTCATCGCGCAGATAAAACTCCTTGTCAATCAAACCGTTGTTGTATTGATAGTTCAGGTTGCGCAAATAGCGCTCGGTATCGGCGGTGGTCAGATCGGCAACCCCGAGATCGGAGTAAAGCGCGCGGTATTTCTCGTCGACCGGCCAATCGCGGAAGGGGTAATTAAAGGTATAGTTGTTCTTTTTGAGGCTTTCGCCGCCGGCGCCAAGACCGGCTTCCTTCCACTTCGCAAGCATTTCGTTAAATTTCTCAAGCGAAGTCAGGTCCTCCAATTTCATGCCGACCTTCTCCACCCAATCCTTCCGGATCAGCGCCGTAAAGCTGTCCAAGCTCGGACGCTCGCCGAAGAAAAACACATTTTCGCCGTCTACGGCGCCATATTGTTTAATGGTATCGCCCATGTTCTTCCAATACGTAGGGGCGTAATGGGCAATTTCATCCCAGTTCAGCTCCTGCATGACGCCCTCGCCATAGTAAGCCAGCGCCTGTGGCATATCGTAGTGGAAAATGATGTCCGGCGCTTTATGGGAGGCCAGCAGCTGCTCATAGTCCGTAACCTCGTTGCTGCGGGTGATCGGCACGTACTTAAGGGTGACGTTATATTTGTCGCCGAACTCTTTTTGTATCCAGCGCGTATAGTAATTGTCGGTCACGTTCCAGCCCTCGAACGCCCGTTCATAAACGGGAATTTCCAAAGTGACGTTTTCGGGAAAACCGGACGAGTAATCCGGATAATCGCCCTCGGAGCTGTTGTTCGCGGCTGGAGGCCGCTCGGAGGAATTGCCGTTCGGATTCGCGCTTTTGTTGCCGCTGTTCATACAGCCTGTCAGCAACCCCAAGGTGACAAATAAAGCCAAACACAAAGAAATGATTTTCTTCTTGCCCATAGCTTACTTCCCCCCGTGAAATATGGTTTGAACCTTCAATTGCCAAACGCTGTTATTCCTTGACGGCCCCAAGCATTACCCCCTGGACAAAATATTTCTGGATAAAAGGATAAATGCAAAGGATCGGCAGGGTCGCAAATACGACGCACGACGCCTTCAGCACCTCGGGATTGCTCAGCGATACTTGCGTGGCCTCCAGCTGAAAGCTTTCGCTCGCCTGGATGACCAGGTAATACAATTTAAGCTGGAGCGGCCGTAAATCGACCCGTTGCTTAATGTAGAACAGCGCGTCTTGATAGGCGTTCCACCGCCCAACGGCGTAAAAGAGCGACAGCGTTGCAATGATCGGCTTGGAAAGCGGCAGAACGATGCTCCATAATATCCGGAAGTGCCCCGCGCCATCGATTCTCGCCGATTCTTCAAGGCTGGTTGGAATGCTGTTGGTGATCGCCGTCTTCATAATCAGCAGATTAAACGCGCTGAACGCTTGCGGCAGAATCAGCGCCCACCAGGTATCAAGCATGCCGAGATTGCTGATCAGCATGTATTCGGGAATGATGCCGCCGCCAAAGTACAGGGTAAACATAAAGAGGAAAGTCAGCGCCGTGCGTCCCTTCAGCTGCTTTCGGGAGAGCGGGTAGGCCGCGCAGATCGTAATAATCATGCCGAGGATGGTGAACAGGACGGTCACAACCACCGAAACATACAAGGATCGCAAAATGCTGGCGTCGGCGAAAATTTTCCCGTACGCTTCCAGGGTAAACCCTTGCGGCCAGAGAAACACCTTGTTCGCTATTACAAAGGCATCGTCGCTTAAAGATTTCGCCGCGACGTGGATGAACGGCAGCAGGCAGACCAGCGAGGCCATGATCAATGCGAAACGGATCAGCACATCCCAAATGTCGAACCGCCGTTTGCGATGGGCCGCCAGCGTGTTTGTGGCTGCTTTCATATTTCGCCTCCTTTCTATAGAGCGTTTACAGCAGACCGTCTTCGCCGAGTTTTTTGGCGATACGGTCGGCTAGCAGCACGAGCGCAAGTCCGATGACGGACTGGAACAACCCGAGCGCGGTCGCGCGGCTGAAGTTGCCGCTTTCGATCCCCCACCTGTACACCAACACCGGGATGGTCGTTGTGAACTCCGTAGTGGCTTTGTTCTGCAAGGCAAAAATCCGCTCGAACGAGCCCTCCATCACCCTGCCCAGGTTCATGATCAAGAGTGTAACGATGGTCGCGCGGATCGAGGGCAGGGTGACGTTCCAGACTTTCCGCCAGCGCCCCGCGCCGTCCACGGTCGCCGCCTCGTACAGCTCCGGGTTGATACCGCTCATGGCGGCCAGGTAAATGATCGTTCCCCAACCCATGCTTTGCCAGACGCCGATCGCCAAATAACTGATCAGCCAGTTGGTGTCCTCCTGCAGAAACGGGATCCGCGTGCCGCCCATCATCTCGATGACATTGTTGACCACGCCGTTGCTTTCGCTCAGCAATTGATAAGCGATCGCGCCGATAATAATCCAGGACAAGAAATGCGGCAGATACAGCAGCGTCTGATTAATCCGCTTGAACTTGACGCTTTTGATCTCATTCAGCAGCAGCGCGAGCACGATGGGCATGGTGAAGCTGAACAGCAGGTCGAGCGTGTTGAGCAGCAGCGTATTGCGGACGGCGCGGCCAAAATCATGTTTGGCGAAGATTTCGGCAAACACCTCGAAGCCCACCCATTCGCTGCCCCAGAACCCCCTGGCGATTTTGTAATCCTTAAAGGCCAGCACCAGCCCGGACATCGGCGCGTATTTGAACACCAGCACAAACGCCATGGGAATCAGCAGCAGCAAATAGAGCTGGCTGTCCCGCCGGAGATAATAAGCGAATCCCCGGCCGACCGCTTTTCGGTCCGCTAAAGCGGGTTCATTATTTGAAGCGCTTTCAACTTTCACAGGTTCACCTCCCCTTACGGTATGGCCTTCCTCAAGCCATTGTCGTTCAAACCGGCAGGCGGCCCAAGCCGCCATCGGCAATGGCGAGTTTGTGTCTCATCATACCCTTCCCGCTTCGGATCGGTAAATCATGAGTTTTGATTTTTCTTATCATTTTTGATTGTTGCCCCATCATTTCTTTGTCCGTTCCGAAAAATAATCAATTTTTAATCATATGAGCAAAAATGGCGCGGTTTTCAGGGCGATGTCCGGCATTTGGACACCTTGTAGCTGCTTGGGGGCATCCCCTCGTATTTGCGGAAAAAACGGTTGAAGCTTTGAACATTATAGTAGCCGACCTCCGCAGCAATCTGCTTCATGTTCAGCTTCGTCTCCAGCAGCAGCCGCTTCGCTTTTTCGATCCGCAGCAGGTTGATATAGTCGATTAGACTTTTCCCCGTTAGCTCGTATACGATCTTGCGCATATAGGAATAACTGATGCCGATGTCCTTGGCCATCTCTTCAAACACGATTTCCTCGCAAAAATGCGCTTCCAGGTAGCGGATGATTCGCTCCCCATACCCCGTTTCGCCCGGGTTCCGCGCAAGGTACTGAATAATATCGCCGAAGAACTCGCGCAGATATTCCTCAAGCTCGTCAAGCGTGTCTATAGAGGCAATCGCGGAGTAAATGTTTCCCCTCCCCGCAAAAATACGCGCGGTGCTGATTTGATTTTCCCTGAGATGTTTGATGGTGACGCCGATCAATTGATTATAGATAAACATGATATTGTCGTAGGAGATATACTGAGCGGATTGAATTTCGTTTCGGATGAGCGCAAGCTCGTTCATGATGCTGTCGAGATCGCCGGTATCCAAATAGTTGAGAATACGCCTTTCGTTGTTCGCGGGGTAAATATAATTAATGCCGTGTTCGGCATCCTGCCTCCAAAACGTGATTCCGCCGCCGCCTTCGATCATGCGGTGCTTGAGCACTTCCATCGCTTCCACCACCCGGTCTTGAAGCAAGGAGCTCGTTTCCGCCCGGCCGCTGACGCCGATCGTTACGGAATGGCCGAGCAGCTCCGCCGCTTTGCCGCGAATCGCAGCGAGCGCTTCCTTGATTCCGTCTAAGCCGCGTTCATGTTCCTCCTGCCCGTAATTGATCACGATGGCGAAACAGCCTTCCCCTTGGTAGGCGCAGCGCGCATGAACCCCCGCCGGAAACAAGCCGTCGCATTTCGAGATGAGGAGGTACCGATGGTAGCTGCGGGTCTCCGGGTTGGTTTTGTTCACGTACCGCCTGTAACGGTCTATGGAGACGACGGCAACCAGAAAATATGGCTCCGGGAACATTTCCGCGGCCGGTTTCGCCACCTCCCCCCGTAATAATTGGTGGATCGCCAGGCTGCGGGTATCCTGTTCCCGCTCCTGCAGCAGCTTGTAGAGCTCTTCCTCTTCCTCCTGCATCCGCCGGAACGCCGCGTCAAGGAAAGCAAGTTCATTTTTGCCCGCCACCCCCAGGTTGCCGCGGGCGCGCACGGCCCGCACCAGCTCGCGCAGCGGTTTGGACAGCCATGTCGCCAGAAAAACGGCCAATATGGATCCGATGAAAATAAGGACGGCGGTCAGCAAAAGAATACTGCGCTGCAAAGCGCGGGTTTTGGCCATCAGTTCGTCCAGTGAATAAATGCTGACATTCCACCACCCGAACAGGTTGGAGCGAGACCATGTGTACAGCAGCCGCTCGTTCCCAAGCTCATGGAACGCATATCCCTCCTTCGCCCCGCTTTCCAAAACCTCTTGCATAAACGGCTGCTTCGCGCCGTCGCTGAGCAGCAAGGTTTTATCATTGTGCGAGATAATGGTGCCGTCCGATTTCATGAGCAGGTAGCCATGTCCGCCCGGCTCCGACGAACGCAAATACTCCCCGATTTGCTTTTCCCGCAAATTGACCACGATCGTGCCGCGCGTCGTGGTGGAAAGACGGTTTAACGGCAGCACATACGAAACGACAGTTTCCCCTGAAGCCATCCGGCGGGGATACCAGACTCCGCTGATCCCCCGGCGTCCGGCAAGAGCTTCGTCCATCCATCCGATCGGCTCGTACCGGTCCAGCGTCGTAATGCCCTTGTCGGTTGAAACCACATAATCCGCACCGTTAAGATAAAAATAGGACGAGTATACGCCGTTCACCCGATGGTTCAAATTCACCAGTTCCTTAAGCACCGACAACGCACCGCTCACATTGTTGTAATTTTCATTAAGCTCGGCGAAGGTCTCAAAGCTGCGAATACGGTCGAAGATGTTGGTGGCGGCCAGGCGCACCGTGTCTTGGGCCAGGTTGTTCAGCGCATTTTCGTTCAGCTTGCGGTTGGCGTTCAATCCCGCTAATGAAGATTCCGCGATGGCGTCTTCCGAATTGCCCATAATCTGCGCCCCGCTGTACCAGGTCAGGATTGTCACGGGAACTGCCATGACGCAAAACAGGATCAGCCCCAGTTGAAGCATCATCGGAATTCGTTTCATTTTTCCCCTCTTCCCATCATGGATTTGCCGTTGAAGCGTTACGTTCAACTCGTGAATAGATATAAAAGCGCTTACAAAAATGTGCTCATCGGGTTCTTCCTTATGCTGAAAGCCTTGGTCCCTATGTGAGCTTCACCGAATACACACTGGTAAATTATACAACAAAAGGTGCCGGATTTTCATCCAACACCTTTTTGCTAATGCGTGTAAAGGGTTACAAAAGAAACGGTTAATCATTCGCTATTCGTTAGCGGCAATGGTTGTCTAGTGCACTGCCTCCAACGGCCAAGTTTCTTTTAGCCCCAGCGTCCGGGCTGCGGAAGCATGAAGCTCGCGAATAAGCTCCGGGTTATTCGATAGTGACGCACCATAAGAAGGAATCATGGCTTTAATCTTCGGCTCCCATGCATGGATATGTTCCGGGAAGCATTTTTGGATGACCTCGAGCATGACGGAAACGGCGGTGGAAGCGCCCGGCGATGCCCCAAGCAACGCGGCAATGGAACCGTCGGCGGCGCTGATCACTTCCGTGCCGAATTGAAGCGTGCCTCTGCCTCCGGCAGCCGTATCTTTAATAATTTGCACGCGCTGGCCGGCCACCAGCAGATCCCAATCCTCGCTTTTCGCGTTCGGAACGAATTCCCGCAAAGCTTCCATGCGTTTTTCTTTAGACAACATTACCTGCTTGATCAGGTATGTGGTCAAGGAAGCGTTTTTGGCGCCCGCCGCCAGCATCGTGACGAGATTATGCGGTTTGACGGAAGTGATCAAATCCAACATGGAACCGAATTTCAAAAACCTTGGCGAGAAGCCGGCAAACGGTCCAAACAGCAGCGATTCTTTGTTGTCGATAAATCGGGTGTCAAGATGCGGCACGGACATCGGAGGAGCGCCGACCGGAGCTTGGCCGTACACCTTGGCATGATGCTGCGCGACAATTTCCGGGTTCTGGCATACCATAAACAATCCGCTTACCGGGAATCCGCCAATCCCTTTTCCTTCGGGAATACCGGACTTCTGCAGCAGATGGAGGCTTCCTCCCCCGCCGCCGATGAAGACGAATTTCGCCGTATGGCGGGAGATAGCACCGCTCTCGACATTCCGTACCTTCAATTCCCACGAGCCGTCAGCGGTACGTTTAATATCTTCCACATGGCGGTTAAACTGGATATCGGCGTCTTTACGTTTTAAGTGATCAAACAATATGCGCGTTAATGCGCCGAAATTAACATCCGTTCCGGCTTCGCTTCTCGTTGCCGCAATGGGTTGATTGGACGTCCGGTTTTTCATCATCAGCGGAATCCATTCTTTTAGCTGGTCCGGATCGTCGGAAAACTCCATCCCTTGGAACAGCGGGTGGTTTGAAAGCGCTTCATAACGTTTTCTCAAAAAGGTGACATCTTTTTCCCCTTGTACAAAACTCATATGAGGCACCGGCACGATAAAATCTTTAGGATTGCGAATCAGCTTGCTGTGTACGAGATAAGACCAAAACTGTTTGGAAACCTGAAACTCTTCATTCACTTTGATCGCTTTGCTAATATCAATAGACCCGTCCGGCTTCTCGACGGTATAATTCAACTCGCACAAGGAGGAATGCCCCGTCCCCGCGTTGTTCCATTCGTTGGAGCTTTCCTCCCCCGCTATGGCGCGCCGCTCGAAAACCGTAATTTCCCAGTTGGGCGCTAATTCTTTCAGCAGTGACCCCAAGGTCGCACTCATGATTCCGGCACCGATCAAGATAACGTCTGTTTTCGTTTGTCCGTTGCTCATTTTATCAGTCCTTATAACCTAAGATTTGCAGAAGGAGGCAGGCGCTCCTGCTTAGCCGCTGCAGCAAAGCCAGGAAGTGATATAGACACATAATTATTTTTGCAGTTAATTATATCATAGTGCATCCCCGCAAAAATGGACAAAAAATATTATTTATCCGGATCATAAACGATAGTTATAGGGTGTTTTTGTGGTCACTAGAGGACTGGGACGTGAATACAGTGTTAGGCGAAGGGCGTCTTGTCATTCCCTCAAAAAGCCTTTATTTCCCAATTCCATGGCCTTCCAATAAATCGTTTTAAACTCCCGATTATTTAATTTATAATTATTTCCGGCTAACTTCCCGTTGTACGCTTGCAAGAGATCATATAATCCTAAATGAAACCACTCCCATAGCATTGATTTGAAGTTATACGCTATCATAAGTTCCTGCAGAGATTTTCTAATACGGATTACTTCATCTCTATTAACCCCGCAATCCTCAAGTATTTTAAATACGCTTCCCCGATCTTCTTCGCTAAATTCTGTGTCTAAGAATTCTTCCAGTATTAAACTCCAAATATCGACTCTTTTTACTATTGGAATATTATTGTTCTGAGCAAATATTTTTAGTTTTTCCTTATAAGGAGCTCTGATAAATAAAATTTCCCCATCTAAAGTCCGAATCTCAGGCGGAAATTGATTCAATAAAACCTCTTTAATTTTATCTTTATGTATAATTCCATTTGGGTAAATAGATGCAGCAGAAAATGGATAATCGATAAATTCAACAATGTCTTTATGGAATTTTGTCATTTTTTCTCCTATTATTTTCTTCTTCTATTTCCAAATGTTATGGTTGACAACAAACATAAATCAACTTATTAGACCTTTAATTGATTTATAAAATTCTTCTACACTTACCTTCTCAGGCAATCCCGAAACCTGTCCATCACCAACTTCAATTACGATCCACTCGCCTGCTTCAGTCTTAGCGATATCGATTGTAAAAAAGTTGCTTCTAATTTGCTTTGCTACTTCCAAGAATTCATCAATATTCACTTTATCCTCAGCATCATACATAACTTCATCCCAATACTCAAACCGATGGACTAACCTATTATTTAAGAAAAACAAACGATATTCTGTAGATAAAGGCATTCCGCTTTTGGGGTGTGACGTTATTTTTTCCAAGTGCACAAACTCCCTCAACACAATCCCGCCATTCAGTTCATCGCCTTGCTTTTCAATAAAATTATTAATTACTCGCACAGCTTGGGTTTTATTGGCTGCTGATGGAATAAAACATGCCTCTTCCCATTCATGCTTTCTGGATTTCACATAATCCTTTACCAGAAGGGAACTTTCACCGAATTGATCCAAAACGTCATCCAATTCTTTCGTATTCATCGTCTCAATATCCAGCCAAATGCTGCGAGGAGTTATATGTTTAATATGCTCATATGAATTAGGAAAGTAGTGGCATCGAAGATACTCTTCGGTGGAATTTATGAGTTTTATGTTTTTAGCCAAAAGACCTTTATATAAAAGCTCATAATACTGCGGCTTAATCATCCAACCACGATAAATTGCCATTTCCATTTCTTCCGCAGACGGAACCCTTCTTAAGGCCTTACTTACATTGTTTAATAGCAATTCTTCTAGAGAAATTAAACTGACCTGGAAACCTAACGATTTGGCACTTATATATTCAGCTTCATAAAATGCATCCACAGTTTTATCATTCAGTGGTTCACAACAAAAAATGATGATCACGGTTTCACATCCTCTTTGAATCACATAAAAAGACTCGCTAAATAATCTTTGGATATTTCGCTAATAACATAAATGATGCCCTCGACTTGTTTAAATTTCAATTTCCATTCTTTTTCTCAAAAAATCTTAATCGCGAAACTGATAAAATAGGCAGCAGGTATTAGTAAAAATTGTGCCAGTAAGGTTCCGAAAAACCTTGAAATCATTAGCAACAAATAGATCTTTCCTAATTTCTCTTTGTAGATCGCATTATTGCAAGCCTTATCTGTAATTAATCCTACCTGTGGATCTATAAAAATCGTCAACAATATCGTTGCAATACCGTTAATTAGCCCAGATGATTGTGAGGCGGATGTGCCCAATTCTGGGACCAAATACGCTGCGTAAAGCGAAGATAAAACACCAACCGTATAAATAGCCGTTACCAAAACATTCAAAAGAATAAATCTCTTTGGAATCCCAAGATACCGGAACCCTGAAAGCTGAAAAGAAGGTTTTTGAACATAATGCCTTGTATTCATTAATTGACCAATTGTTACACTTGAAATCAACTTTGGTAAAGACCCTGCAATTTCAAACCTAGATATAACTCGCCCCCATAAGTTAACAAGTGTAGGGAATAGGAGGATACCTAAAATTGTGCCAAAAGATGAGGCAACTATTATAATCCTCAGATATTCTAAAACATTAAAATTCAAGGCAACCCTGCCATAGTCTATAAACTTTGCCGTCATGGGTGCTTGTATTAGATTAGCTGTCCGGGAGATCAGGACAGTAATCCCCAATAATGAAAGTGCCACAGCAAGTTTATTTATTTTAACCCCAGCTAAACGTAACGCGTAAGATGAAGTTTCAACCATATGTATGATCATAGTTAGTACAAAAACAGCAATTAAGTTATGTACCATGATACTTCTCCTTCTTAGAGGACATCATTGCATTCCCAGGAGTACACAAAAAACTCCACCGAATTCACTCTGTTCCTGCTGACCTTACTTCATGCCCCTTACGTCCATTAAAAATCTTCTCTACCGTCAAACTTCTCCACTTATTTCGGCTACATATAAAAGTAGTTGTATTTTGATACACCGCCCTGGATTGATAGAATTTCAAATTATACTTCGATAGTTGGGTAATCTCTGGACGGCCAAGGGACGACGCCAGTCGTCCCGCCGTGAGAATTCACTGCTAAGCGATGTTCATGCCAACTGCGAATAACTTACACATATCTATATTTTGCGATCACTTCTCCCCACGGTGCCAATCCATCTTCTACGAATCCTGCTTTTAAATAAAGCCTTCTTGCTCTCTCATTCTCAGGTTTATATCCCAAAATCAGTACATCCGTTCTATCCTGGCGGTTTCTTATCTCTTCAATTATTTTGCAAACGGCCATAAATCCGTATCCTTTACCTTGAAAACGCCGATCGATCATAAAACGATACATCCAATAATTATTATCATCCGGATCAATTCCATATAGCGCATACCCAATCATTGTCTCATGCTTATATACAGCCATACTCGAAAATCCATGCAAAAACTGCGCTTCAGCAATGGAGTACACATTGGGTGCTATAAATTGCTGCTGCTCTTTTCCCGGTCTTAATGCTGCACATTCTTCCCAATTATCTTTGTTAATACTGAGTAATCTAATCATCGGAACCCTCCAATTTGTAGAGAGACCCGATCCAGCCTCTCTACCTAATATAATGCCTTCACCGACAAGTCAACTAAAATACACTGGTTATTTCTCATACCACATCACACCTTTCAAAAGTTTGGTTTATTCAATAAACACAATAATATCTTCTTCTTAGCCAAACCTGTTATGTAAAAAATCAAAACCCGGGACCGAGCAAAGTTGTCTTTTAAAGTTTCTTAGTCAATAAAATTTCAAGTGGTTCATTTTATATAATAAACATCCAGCATCTCTATATCCCAAGACTTCTATAAAAATGTTGAGCTTCTTCATTGGGTAACGTTGAAGTCATAACCAACTTAAATCCTTTTTGCTTCATCAGTTAATCCTCTACAAGCTAATTCTATTTCTTCTTTTGCTCTATAAATTCTTCTTTAATTTCGTCTTTCGGATCCCAAATTGACCAAGCTGCTTCTAATAAATTCCCTTCATTATCCCTAAAATAAAAATATTTTGCTTCCCCAGCCCCCAGCGTATGTAAATCTTCAACCATTAATCCTTTGTCTTTTAGCAACTTATGGGTATATTCAATATCTGGGCAATTAATCGCCATAATAGGAAATGGTTTCCCATTTCTCATGATTTCCAACGATTTCTTGTCATCGGTTTCTATAAGTAATAGTGCAATTGAATTTTTATGCGGGTGGTGTAATACTGCAATAAATGAGCCTCGATCTTGAAACTTATTCATGAGTTTAAATTCTAGGTTCTCGGTGTACCATGCGATTGATTTATCAATCTGGGTTGTTGGAACATATACATAGCCAATTCGTGAAAAGGCAAATTTTGGGTTCATTGGAAACACTCCTTGTTTTTTTATGGTACGTCCCCGCCTTCTTCGAGTTTCACTCCAGAAGTTCTTCACTTAAATAACTCAACTTTCGCACCTAGAAAAATGGCTTGAACCCTTGAGGGCGTAAGAAGAATTCAAAACAATTACTTGTATTGACAAAAAAACACCTCGCTTGTTTGGTATCATGGAAGTGCGACCAACCATGCCAACAAGAAAGGTGCGTAA
>SNQY01000049.1_pt1 | contig 99385 bp, 86 predicted proteins | sample 2580551 | NCBI WGS metagenome assembly SNQY01 (sample SAMN10953785, study PRJNA522744) | food fermentation metagenome | isolation source: 144-hour incubation of native-enriched microbial consortia from nixtamalized... | place: Mexico | collected 2017-09-24 | reverse complement strand
TTTTGTGAGTGTGACGGATAACGTGTGCCACACTTCCACATTAGGAGAATTTTTTTTACTTGGGAAGGCCAAATCCTGGAAAGTGTTTGAACTTTTTCGTTCCCTTTAATTCCTAACGTTTCATGTTAGATTTTACGCATGGCTAGTGCAAAAAATGACGTTATTCCGGCGATATCCGTGCATTTGAAAGAAATAGAGGCATTTTATGCCGCTATATTCTCCCGTCGCAAGGAAATGCCCGCGCCCCTGCGCCATTCACAGGAAAATAAGGACAAAAAACGCCGCTAACGGGGATGAACAGGCCTGGCTCCGGACAATAAGATCATAAAGTGCCGCTATTTTTGAAGGATGTCGGTCGTTAGCCAAAGCAGCAGCTAGAGCCGGCCGTCAACCGCCGTATTTTTAGGTTGAGCTATAAACAAGGAAGGGGATAAAGGATGAAAAGATGGGTCTCATTATGGATGAGCATTCTGTTAACGGTTTCCTTATTCGCTTTACCGGCCGCCGCCGAGCCGGCGGAGCCGCAGCAGCTTGACGATCAGGCGGAAATTGTCGATATTTTCGGGAGAACCCTGAACAATTACGGCGTGGAGCTGGTGGACTGGCAAGGGTATATCGCCAATCCTTTTGTCAAACTAACGCTTGTTCCGCCGCGGAACGCCGCTTATCCTTTGACCATAAACATTAAGGCCAAAGGCAGCTCCAGATTGATGTTGGACCGTCCCAGCACTTTTAGCGCAAACGGGGCGGCCAAGACGCTGTCGTTCCAAAACGCCGGCGAGCGCAAGCCTTTTTACCTCGAGATCCAACCGGACCGGATCGGCGGAAACGGTGAAATCGAACATTACACGCTGGAACTGACGGTGACCGGCGCGAATGGCGCCTCTCGCACGCAAACCACTCCGATTCGCGTCCTGGATCAGGACGATAATAGAGAGCCGGAGCTGCCGCTTAAATTCGATTACAGATACGACACGGTTCAGCCCTATTTCAGTAATCCCGCGATCCGCGCAGCCGGTGAGCAGGCAATTAAAGATTGGTTCTATTTCTTCGATATGGAGCCGTTTGATACCGTGCCGGCCAATGCGGAAACGACCTGGCTGCCGGAGGATGGCTTCAACGGGCATGTCGCCGCAACCAACAACGAGCCTTACAACGGGATGTGGATCTACTTGAGAGGACTCAACGGCCCCTATTCGACCGGCGGACCGGCGAACAACGGACAATATCACAAGCGGGGCGGAGTGACCGTGCCGGGCAATATCCATCGTTCCTTGCTAACGATCCTTGATTTTTACGATACCGCGACCCCGTTTGCTTCGCTAAATGACGAGGAATGGTACCTGTCGGAAATGTCGAGTACGCGCACGGACGTATACGGCCTGATCATGCACGAGTTTGGCCACGCGGTCGCGTATTCCGATAGCTGGCAAGGGATGGCGGCCTACGAGCGCGGCGGCTGGAGAACGGCGGACAATATTATAGCCTACCAAGGCGTTCCTGTACCGCTGGACAATAGCTACCATATTCCCGGAGATCAGCAGTATTGGGATCGGCTCAGCGGCCAGAACGGCGGATATAACCATCTTTTTCACGACAATAAGCGCTGGATGCTGACCAAACTGGCCTTGCTGATTGCGGAAAAAGCAGGCTGGAAATTAAATCGCGAGCTGACGCCTTTCCTGAGTCCGTCCATCAAAAATATCTCTGTTCCTAACGCAACGCCAGGAGGGAATTACGCATTGAAGCTGCAGGCCGAGGGCGGGGTTCCTTTCTACGATTGGACGATTACGCAAGGCTCGCTGCCCGGGGGTCTGAGCTTGGACCGCTTTACCGGTGAAATCAAAGGTACCGTATCCGGCAATGCCCAAGGAAGCTACCGGTTTACCGTGCAGCTTCGCGATTACGACGAAAAGGGTACCCCGGTGCAAAAACAATTCACCATCAACGTCGGACAGGGAGGAGCCCCGACAGAAAACGTAGCCGTCAATGGAACGGCCTCCACCTCCTACGTATCCCCTTGGGAAAGCCTGGCCGGGCTGAATGACGAGTACGAACCGGAAAGCTCGGCGGACCTTGGACACCCGGTGTACGGCAACTGGGATAACCCCGGAACCGAGCAGTGGGTTCAATATGACTTCAACCGTCCCGTTAAGATCTCGTCCAGCGAAGTGTACTGGTTTGACGATAATCAGGGGATCGATCTGCCGGAGTCTTTTTACTTGCAATACTGGAACGGAAATGCTTGGGTGCAGGTGCCGAACCCATCCGCATATGGCGTGCTTCCGGATCAGTATAATGTGACCACCTTCAACCCGGTGACAACGACGAAAATCCGGTTAACGATGAAGGCCAAGCCAGCCGCATCAACCGGCATCCAGCAATGGAAAGTGATTGGAGAGCCGGCTTAGAGTTGATTTGATCGGACGAATAGCGGGTATATCGAATTTGGCGAGCTGCAGGGGAGAAAATGCCCTTGCGGCTCGTGATTTTTTTAATAAAAATTTGAAAGAACACTTGAATAATGTTCCAGCCTCCATTACAATCTAACTGATATTGATATTCATTATCATTTAGAATGTAATGGGGGAGAAAGCAATGATGTTCAGGTTCAACAAATCATTTTTCAGTCATATGGCGCTTGTGTTGATTTTTACGATGTTGGCAGGCTGCGGAGCCGCCGGCGGGGCGGCGGAAGGAACGGCAAATACAAGCCAGGCGGCGGGCGCCAGCGCGAACGCGGACAGCGGCGGAAACGGGGGAACGGATAGCAGTGCCGGGGAAGAGACGCGGATCATTAAGCATGCGATGGGGGAAACCGAGATCAAGGGAACACCGCAAAAAGTCGTCACCCTGTTCCAAGGGGCGAACGATGTCGTGGTTGCGCTGGGGGTGAAGCCGGCCGGAGTGGTCGAATCCTGGGCGCAGCAGCCTGTCTATGAATATTTGCGGGCCGATCTGGAAGGCGTGCCCCTCGTCGGGCAGGAGACTCAGCCGAACCTGGAGGAAATACATAAGCTTAAGCCTGATCTGATTATCGCCAATAAGACGCGGCATGAGGACATTTATGAGCAGTTGTCCCAAATCGCGCCGACCGTGATGCTGGAGACGCTGTACGATTGGAAGGAAACGCTGAAAACGGCGGGCGCGGCGTTGAACCTTGAAGACAAGTCCGATCAGCTATTGTCCGATTGGGAGGCGAGAGTGGCCAACTTTAAAGAGAAGATGGGCGATCGCCTGCCGATTGAAGCCACGATCACCAATTTCAGAGCCGATCAGGTGCGGATTTACTATATGGGTTATGCCGGCCAAATTTTGCAAGAGCTTGGCTTTACAAGACCTCCGGGTCATGACGAAGATATCTGGGGGGTCGAGCTTTCCTCGAAGGAAGGCATTCCGGATATGAATGCGGACATGATCTTTAACTTCAATTACAGTGCGGATGGTGAAGCCGTCCAGAAGAATTACGAGGAATGGACAAAAAGCAAGCTGTGGGCCAATCTGGATGCGGTCAAAAACAACCAGTTTATCCAGGTGGATGAGGTGATATGGAACCTCGGGGGCGGTTACAAGTCGGCCAACCTTTTGCTCGATGGTCTGTATGAGTATTTCAAACTGAACTAAGGGGAAGAGTGAGGACATGTTGCCCCTGTTTGCACAAGGGAAATCCAAGATTTTAGGGCTGGCGGCGTTGCTGGTGCTGCTGGCCGCGGCGGGTGCCGCGAGCCTGATTTACGGCCGCACGGAAATTACGGTTTCCACGGCGGTGGAAGCGTTCAAGCATTATGATGAAGAATCCACCCCGCATATCGTGCTCCGTACCGAGCGGCTGCCCCGGACGGTGATCGCCGCCGTTGTCGGCGCCAGCCTGGCGGTTGCGGGTGCGCTCATGCAAGCGTTGACACGTAATCCGCTCGCTTCTCCAAGCGTGTTTGGCATCAATGCCGGGGCGATATTTTTTATCGTGCTTGCCAATGTGGTGCTGTCGGTCTCATCGTTAAATACGATGATGTGGTTTGGCTTTACCGGGGCTGCCATTGCGGCGGCCGTCGTGTATGCGCTCGGCTCCATCGGGCGGGACGGCTTGACCCCAATCAAGGTTGTGCTGGCCGGGACGGCGATTACCGCCTTGTTCTCGTCCTTCACGCAGGCGGTGCTCGTTCTGGACGGGACCGATCTGCAGGAGGTGCTGTTCTGGCTGGCCGGCTCCGTCAGCGGCCGCACGCTGGAGATGCTGTATCCCGTTCTGCCGTATATGGCCGCGGGAGCTTTGGCCGCGCTGTTTATGGGCCGGGCGATCAATCTGCTGTTGACCGGCGATGATATCGCTAAAGGCATGGGGCAAAACGTTGTGCTGGTCAAAACGGCCATGGGCGTCATAACCGTGCTGCTCGCCGGGGGCGCCGTGGCCGTGGCCGGCTCCATCGGTCTTGTCGGACTCGTCGTGCCCCATATCATGCGCACATGGGTCGGGAATGACTACCGCTGGCTTATTCCCTACTCGCTCATAGGCGGAGCGGTGCTGCTGCTGTTGGCCGATGTGACCGCGCGCCTGATCATCCTGCCGGAGGAACTTCCGCTTGGGATCATGACCGCCCTGATTGGCGGACCGTTCTTCGTCTACATTGCCCGCAAGGGGGTGACGAAGATATGAGAGGAACGTTTATTTTTCGCAGCAAGAAGGAAGCGGTATCCCTGCAGGTGGAGAGGAGGGCGGTGCTTGTCATCGCCGTGCTGGTTCTTCTCGTCCTGCTCGCCGCTGTGCTTGGCACAAGCCTAGGCAGCGATGTGATTTCGCCGCTGGAGGTGCTGCGGACGATTCTGGGACGGAATGCAGGGGAGTATGATTTTGTCGTGCTTACGCTGCGGCTGCCGCGGGTGCTGCTGTCCCTGCTGGTCGGAGCCGCGCTCGGCATGTCCGGCGCCATTTTGCAAGGAGTGATCCGCAATCCCTTGGCTTCTCCGGATGTCATCGGCATCACCGGCGGCGCGGCGGCTGTTGCCGTCGGGTTTGTTACGCTGCTGGGCGGGGCGGTCAGCATCAAGCTGTTGCCGGCCTTTGCGGTTGCCGGAGCATTGGTGACCTCGATGGTCATCTATGCGCTGGCCTGGAAAGCCGGGGTCGCGCCGATCCGCCTCGTGTTGATCGGCATCGGCATTTCGGCCATCACCAGCGCCGGCACGACGTTTATGCTGATCATCAGTCCGTTTTATACTGCCGGGCAAGCGTATATTTGGCTTACAGGCAGCGTGTATGGCGCTTCATGGGCGGATGTGTATACGATAATTCCGGTTATTTTGCTCGTCGTACCGCTTGTGCTTTGGCTGGCCCGCAGTTTGAACGCGCAGGAATTCGGCGACGATCTGGCTACAGGACTCGGCGTCACCGTTGAGCGCCACCGCTTTGCGCTGCTGCTGTGCAGCGTCCTGCTCGCCGGATTTGCGGTTGCCGTGGCCGGCACGCTTGGTTTCGCCGGATTGATCGCGCCGCATATCGCCCGAAAACTGGCGGGCCGGATGTTCGGCAGCCTGCTGCTCGTGTCGGCGCTGACCGGCGCCCTGCTCGTATTCGGCGCCGACTTGGTCGGACGCACGGCGTTTCTTCCGCTGGACGTCCCGGCAGGGGTGTTCACCGCGGGGATTGGCGCGCCGTTTTTCCTGTACTTGCTGTTCAAGAACAGAAATCAGTTTTAAGTGCGTGTTCAAAAAGTCGGATGACTTTTTGAATAACCTCATGTAGAAGGAGGAGAAACCGTGAGCATCTTGGAAGCAAAGGACTTGACCATTTCTTATGGCACGGAGCCTGTGATCGACAATCTGAATCTGGCGATTCCCAAAGGAAAAATCACGGTGCTGATCGGCAGCAACGGCTGCGGCAAATCGACATTGCTGCGCACCATCGCCCGGTTGCTCAGGCCCAGGTCGGGCACGGTGCTGCTGAACGGGGAAGAGATTGCCAAGCTTCCTACCAAAGAGGTCTCCCGGCGAATGGCGATTTTGCCGCAGGGACCATCCGCCCCGGAAGGGCTTACGGTGAGCCAGCTAGTGCGGCAGGGGAGGTATCCCCATCAAAGCTGGCTGAAGCAGTGGTCGCGCGAGGATGAGCGGATGGTCCGGCTTGCGCTTGAGTCCACGCGTCTGTCGGAGCTGGCGGACCGCCCGGTGGACGCCTTGTCGGGAGGACAGCGCCAGCGCGCCTGGATCGCCATGACCCTTGCGCAGGGCACGGAAACGCTGCTGCTTGACGAGCCGACAACGTACCTGGACATGAGCCATCAGATTGAAGTCCTCGATCTGCTGTTTGAACTGAACGAGCAGGAAGGCCGCACCATCGTCATGGTTCTGCACGATCTGAATCTCGCCTGCCGTTACGCGCATCATATCGTCGCGGTCCACAACAAAACCGTGTTCGCGCAGGGCAGACCGGAGGATATCGTGACCCGGGAGATGGTCCGGACCGTGTTCCGGATGGACTGCGAGATTGCCGTCGATCCGCTGTTTGGAACACCTTTATGCATACCTCACGGAAGGGGCAGAAAAATTCAAGATGAACAAGACTACAGACAACTCGCTGCAACCGGAAGAATTTGAAATCCTGGCCGCCGACTACCGGTTAACCCGGGACTCTTCGCCTAACCGGACTTTCTCCATTCCGTTTGCCGACTTGCTGGATTCGGAGAAAAGCCTGGCCTATTTTCACGGGGTAAAAGGCATTTTCGAAACCGATTCCGAGCTTGCCGCCGTCTCGCTGTTTGCCAAGCGCTATGCCTTTCTTGTCGTCGCACCCGGACTCTATGCGATGTCCTGCCTCAACAAGGGCTTGAATTTGGCCTTGGAGAACGGCTGGATCGAATCGAGCTACCGGGGGCAGGCGTGGCTGCCCAAAGCGAGGCTTTTGGACCTGCAGGTTAGTGAGCCAGGGGAGGGACTGAGAAACGAATGGCGCGACCGGGTGATTGAAACGATGTTTGCCGGAAACTTGTCCCGGGTGTGGACCGCCATGTCCAAAGCGGCCGGCATCTCCAAAGCGTTGTTATGGGAAAATACGGCAATCTATGTCTATTGGCTGTATGAGAAAAAGTTTACGGAAGAAGGAGTCAGTCCCGAGCAAAAGCGGCGGATGGAGGAGGATTACCGCTACCTGCTCTATGACGCGCCGCCGCGTCTTTTCGGCGAACCGCGCAACCCGATCAAGAAATTCAACAGCCCCAAAGTGATCACGGTTGAGTCCGATAGCCCGATCCGCATGCGCAAAACGTGCTGCTTGTATTATCTGACGTCGGACACGCCGCACGACTATTGCTCGACATGCCCGAAACGGAATCGTTAACAAGGGAAGCGCCGGGGAGCGCCGCTTCTTCCCGCGGGGCTAGTGCCGCCTCCCCCGGCACGCGCGGCATGCTGTACGGCACTGGAGCAGATGGTCCATGCTGAACCGGCTAAGGGACCGGAGAGTCCTTATTTCCTGAAAATACACTAGGGTTGCATTAAATCTAATCCGGCAAGATACATTTCTAGCCACATAAATATTCTAACGGTTGCCACAAGCGCTATTTGCTCCAAAAACGTTGATTTCAAATTGTAACGGTTGCCATGGCGCTTATTTCAATAATACCCGGCTATTTTTGCCTAAATTAAGGAAATTAACGTCGCTCATAACCGTTAGATTTCAGAAAAGGTCTTTATTCGGAAAATAGCCGCTGTTGCAACCGTTAGATTCCCGAGTAACTTTTACCTCTCCACCTCTCGCTTAAACCCCTTTTTCCACTCCTGTACTCCGACAATATTTATAACCCGAATGCGATAAAAAAACTTAAATTTCCTTAAAAGTTTATAATTGACAATCCAAACAATCCTCCTGTAAGATAATTACAGATGATATTGATAATCATTATCATTACATTGATGCTTTTATATTATCGGAACCATGAGGAACAACCGTGGCTTTTTCGGGGATGGGAGGGGTTGCATTGCGCGGGGCGCAAAGCCAAAATTTACAAAATCGGCTGATTATGAGCAAAGCCGAGGAGATGGGCATCGGCTGCCGCCAGCTTGTCGCCGGGTGCGAGGATTTTTTGGAGCTCACTTGCCAGGGCAGGAGCATCGTGATCAACAAAACGAGATCCCATCGTCTGCCGTTGATTGCCGGACTGCTGGCGAAAAATAAAGAAGCTGCGAACCATTTGCTGCAGCGCCGGGGGCTGCCGGTGCCTCCGTTTATCGTGGTACCGGAGATGGGGGAGAAGGCCGCACGGTTTCTGGAGGCCTGCGCGTCGGTTGTGGTCAAGCCGCTTGATGCCAGCGGCAGCGCCGGCGTCACGCTGGACGTCCGGACCAGGGAGCAGCTTGTCGAAGCCACCCGAAGAGCCGGCCGATACAGCGGGAGCATCCTGATTCAGCGATTTGTGCCGGGGGCGGATTATCGCGTTCTGGTCATCGGCGGCAAGGTGGCGGCGGTCACCGGATACCGGCCTGCCTACATCATTGGAGACGGCTCCTCCTCGGTAAGGGAATTGATCCGGCGGTTGAATGAGACGAGAATCAGACGGCGCGGCATCGGCGAAATGGAGGCGTTTGCCGAAATCAAGGCGGATTCGCCGCGGCTGAAAGCGGTGCTGGACAAGCAGGGGGCGGCGCTTGACGATCTTATTCCGGCGGGAGCGCGGCTGGAGCTGTTTGATCTTCACAATGCTCCGGCCGGCGAGATCAGCGAAATTTACGCCGATCGCACGGATTCCCTCTGCCCGGCCAACGCCGAAATGGCCATCGAGGCTGCGCGAACGCTGCAGATTGATGTTGCCGGCATCGATATGCGCTGCCCCGATATCGGCCGGCCCATAACGAAGACATCCGGCGGCATCCTGGAGGTCAATGCCCTGCCTGATTTCGCGTATCACGTTTTTTCGTATGAAGGCGCTTCACGCGATGTCACCCGCATGTACCTGGAATATTTGTTTGAAACAACACTTTCTGCATCCCACAACTAAACCAAAGGAGCGTTGGAAGGATATGTCGGTAAAGGCCCATAATGTCCAAAACGATCAGAACGATTATTTAAGGCTGCAGGAAGAAAAGGAATCCAATGCGCGCGCGTACCCCCGGCATTTTCCGCTTGTGATCAGCAGGGCGAAAGGAATGATGGTGACGGATACGGAAGGCCGCACTTACTATGACTGCCTGGCCGGCGCCGGCACGCTGGCGCTGGGCCATAACCATGAGGCCGTGGTGGAGGCGATTCGCGGCGTGCTCGAACAGCAAATTCCGCTTCACACCCTCGATCTGGCCACGCCGCTCAAGCTGGCCTTTATGGAGGAACTGTTTTCGATTCTGCCCGAAGAACTAAGGAACAGCAGCAAAATCCAGTTCTGCGGCCCGACCGGGGCGGACGCCGTTGAAGCCGCGATCAAGCTGGTGAAGAGCGCAACCCGGGGCAGATCCGTTCTTGCCTTTCAAGGCGGCTATCATGGATCGACGCAGGCGGCGATGGCGATGAGCGGCAATCTCAGTAAAAAGGAGCATCTGCAGAGTCTGCTGCCGGATGTGCATTTCCTTCCTTTCCCCTATGAATACCGCTGTCCGTTCGGCATGGGCGGCGGCATGACCGCCAAGCTGAGCGCGCAGTATATCGAGAACCTGCTCGACGACTGCGAAAATGGCATTGCCGCTCCGTGCGGCGTCATTGTGGAGACGGTGCAGGGCGAGGGAGGAGCGATCCCCGCCGATCTTGGATGGCTGAAGGAACTGCGGCGCATCACGGCCGAAAGGGGCATCCCGCTGATCATTGACGAAGTGCAAACGGGGATCGGGCGCACGGGCCGCATGTTTTCGTTCGAGCATGCCGGGATCGTCCCGGACGTGATAGTCTGTTCCAAAGCGGTTGGCGGCAGTCTGCCGATGTCGCTTGTCATCTACAAGGAAGAGCTGGATGTATGGCCGCCGGGGGCGCATACCGGCACCTTTCGCGGCAACCAGCTGGCGATGGCCGCCGGGCTGGCGACGTTGCGCTATATCCGCGAACAGGATGTGCTGGCCAATGTGCAACAACGCAGCGAGCAGTTCATGGCCGGGCTCGGCGCGCTGAAAGCCGGGTGCGAGGCGATCGGCGATGTTCGCGGGCGCGGCCTGATGATCGGGGTGGAGATCGTGGACACCGCCGGCCACAGGGATCGTTTGGGCCACTATCCGCCGCATGGGGCACTGGCCGCCGCCATTCAGCGGAGCTGCTTCAATAACGGTTTGATTGTGGAGGTGGGCGGGCGCCGCTCCGCCGTCATCCGCTTCCTGCCGCCGCTGACGATCACCGAACGCGAAGCCGCGGACGTGCTTTCGATTTTCGAGAAATCGGTGACCGAAGCGCTGGCCGAGCCGCCCGCGGCTTTCGTCTCCTGCTGATAAAAGGAGCAGGCCAATTTATCCGTATCGAGAAAGAAGGTTGGCATCATTGCTGGAGATGGAGAGCAAGCTTCGTTCCGAGAGCTTGGAACAAGCGAACCGGCACACGTGCAAGCTGCTGCTTAACTGCTACATCCGGGAGCTGGCGCAGGAGAGAGAGGGTGACATTAGGCTGAACGCGGACACGCTTGACTATGCGGTCGCTTTCCCGGTCTGCGGGGTTACGGTTTTTGGAAAGCTGGCCTATTATTCCGCCGCCGGAGAGCATGAATACGAGAGCATTCGGCGGTCCGGCGCAAACGGAGCGAATGGAGCGAATGGCCACGTGGAATACGGGGAACTGGTCCAATGGATCATCCGGGAGCTGTCGAGCGAAGGTTTGGGGACAGGCCAAGGCGCGCCGGCAGATGATAACCGGATCACGGACGAACAGGCGCGCAGTTTTGCGGAAAAAGTGGACAACAGCTGCCGCAATCTCGCCCTGTTTATCGAGCGGGCGGCGGAGCTTGAGGTGTTCGACTACCGGACTTCGGAACAATCGCTGATTTACGGGCATCCGTTCCACCCCTTTCCCAAAAATTCGCGGGGATTTTCCGAGCGGGATGTGCGAACGTTCAGTCCGGAGCTGCGCACCTCGTTTCGGCTCGGATATTTTGCCGTAAGAAAGGATGTATTCCGGGACGAGTGGGTGGCGGAGGATAAAAAAGTACCGCCGCATGAAAGCGTGCAGGCGCATCTTCGGCATACGCTTGGGGACAAAAGCGGCGAATACGCTCCGCTTCCGGTTCATCCGTGGCAATACAAGCATGTGCTGGGCCTGTCCGAGGTTCAGGATTATGTCCGCGAAGGGAAATTGGTTCCCCTCGGCGGCCTGGGGCCGCTTGTCTATCCGACGACCTCCGTACGTACGGTATATGTGCCCGACATGAACTGCAATATCAAGCTGTCCCTGAGCATGCAGATCACCAATTTGATCCGTACCAACAGCGATGAGCAGATGCGCAGGACGCTGGACGCCTCCCGCTATTTGCTGCGGCATGGCTGTTTCGGTCCAAATTCGCCTACCCGGATCGCTTATGAGACGGGCGTTAGCACCTGCCGGTTTGCGGATGAGAAGTTGACCCGGCAGTTCACGATCGTCTACCGTCCGATCGAATTTGATCCGGCATGCACCTATGTGCTGGCAAGTCTGGCGGAAGCTCCGCAGCCGGGAAGGCCTTCGCGCCTGACGTCGATGCTGGGCGGCTTCGGACGGAGCGGACAGGCGGACCGCTGGTTTGCGCGCTATCTGGAGCTGTCGCTGCTGCCGCTCGTGCGCGTTGCGTGGGAGAAGGGCATTCATTTTGAAGCCCATTTGCAGAACACGCTGCTGACCTTGCGGGACGGCATACCGGAGGCCTTCATCATTCGCGATCTGGAAGGCGTTAGCGTCGAGATCGGCAGGGCGGCGGAAGGGCTGGGGACAGCCCGGGGACAGGAACTGTCCGGTCCTTTGTTCTATTCAAGAGAGCAGGCCTGGGCGCGGACATCGTACTATTTTATCGTGAATCATCTCGGCTCGCTTATTCATGCCATGGCCAGGGATGCGGGCGTTCCCGAAACGCATTTCTGGACGATCGTGCGCGAAACGCTCCGGCGGGAATGCGAGAGAAGCGGCAACGCTTTTGCGAAACACCTGCTTACGGCAGGTACGTTCTATGCCAAGCGGAACATGCTGAGCTGTCTAAAAGGAAGCGGCGAGGTGCCCGCTTATGTGCCGGTCGGCAATTTAATTCAAGAAACGGGGGAGTGAAAAGCGCGTGGAAACAATGGACAGTATGGCTAACTTGTCCGGCCCGAAGACGGCCGCCTATCATGATGTCCAGGAGAGGATGATGCGCCAGACGCTGGAGGCTTTGTGGTTCGAGGGCATCTTGAACCGCACCGAAACCGGCGGGATTTGGCGGACGGATGGAGTAGGCAGGGACGGAAAGCCCGTTGCTTATACTTGCGAGGCGGAGGAGAAATTTTCGTTCGGCCGGGTGAAAATCGTCAAAGATTCCATCCAAAGAGCAGGCGAACCCTGCGCCGATCTGCACCTGTTTGTGGAGGAACTGGTGCTGGGCAACCTGCAAGGAGAGCGGATCGACTCCTTCATCCATGAGCTGCTGGAGACGCTGGCTAAGGATAGCCAGTGCAGGGCCGAGCTCCCCGAGCGCGTTCCGGACGGCGACAAACACTACGATGCGTTGGAAAGCCATATGACGGACGGGCATCTTTACCATCCAAGCTACAAGTCCAGACTTGGCTTCACATTAACGGACAATCTGGCGTACGGTCCCGAATTCAATCGGAACATTCGTTTGCACTGGGTTGCCCTGAAGCAAGAGCTTGCCGATATGGCGCTTTCCGCCGGCTGTTCGGCGGAGGAGATTTACGGGCAGCACCTGACGGAAAATGACCGGCAGAGGTTCGGCCGCATTTTGGAGAAGGAGGGCGATGGGAGCGCGTATGTGCTGATTCCCGTCCATCCCTGGCAGTGGGAGCATCGGCTTGAAACCGTCTTCACCCGCCAGCGGCTGAGCCGGGAGCTGATTCCGCTGGGAATTTCGGACGGCAACTACCGGGCGCAGCAATCGATCCGCACGCTGTCGCACAGAGATCGTGCGGAGGCTTCATACATCAAATTGTCGCTCAGCATCACCAATACCTCAACCGGCCGCATTTTGGCCCATCATACGACGCAAAACGCGCCGCTGATCAGCGACTGGCTGGACGGTCTGATCCGGCAGGACGAGCTGCTGCGGCGGATGCGGTTCGGCATCCTCAAAGAGGTTATGGGACTGTCCTTGCGGTACGAGAGGCTGCCTAGGGTTCAGTACCGCAGCGCGTACGGCACGCTGGGAGCGATCTGGAGGGAGAGCGTATCCGCCCGCCTGCGGGAAGGTGAAGAGGCCTGGCCGCTGAACGCACTGATGCTGGTGCAAAATAACGGCGAGCCGTTCATCCGGGATGTCATCGGCCGGCACGGAATCGGGCGGTGGAGCGAAGCGCTTGTCCGCACGCTGACGCTGCCGATGATTCATCTGCTGTACGCGCACGGCATCGCCTTGGAAGCGCATGCTCAGAACATCATCCTAGTGCTCGAGGATGGACTGCCGGTGCGGATGATTGTCAAGGATCTGCATGACGGCGTGCGTTTTGTCCCGGACAAGCTGCTGCTTCCGGAGCTGGCGCCCAAGCTGTACCCTGAGCCGGAAACGCACCGGCGGTTCAACCGGTATTCGTTTATCCATGCCAAAGCGGCGCCGGAGGTGCGGGATTACACGTATGACGCTTTCTTTTTCATCTGCATGACGGAGATCGCTCTGACCCTGGAAAGGTTCGGACTATCGGAGCGGGAGTTCTGGGGCCTGTGCGCAGCAACGATTGCGGAATATCAGCGGCAGTTTCCAGAGTATAGGGAGAGGTTTAAATGGTTTGATCTGTTTGCGGCGGATGCGTTGATCGAGGAGATGACCAAGCGCAGGTTGTACGGCGACGGCGAGCTGCATTTCCGCATAGCAAGCAATCCGCTGCGGCTGGCGCGGGAGAGTTTGTCACTATTATGAGACCCAATACGCTGAAATTAAAAATAAACCGGAAGCAGCCGGTGTTCGGATTGATTGTCTCCATTCCGCATCCCGTTGTTGTCGAGCTGATCGGCCATGCCGAATATGATTTTGTCATCATTGATCACGAGCACGCCTCCACGAATATGGAGCGCGTCGAGGAACTGATCCGCGCCGCCGAGCTGGCGGGCGTCACCCCGCTTGTCCGCGTTTCGGGCGTGGAACGCACCGAAATACTGAAGGTGCTGGACGCGGGCGCCCAGGGCATCGTCATCCCCCATGTGGAGCGGCGGGAGCAGGTGGAGGAAGCGGTCCGCCGGGCGTATTACCATCCGCTCGGAATGCGCAGCCTGAACAGCGGCCGGCCGGGCGCGTTCGCCAAGTATCCGCTGACCGACTACATCCGCGAAGCCAATGAAGCCATCATGATTGTACCGATGATCGAAAGCGCGGAAGGCATCCGGCAAAGCGAAGCCATTTTGTCCCATCCGCAGATCGGCTTTGTGCTGGAAGGGGCGGCGGACTTGTCGCAATCCCTCGGATTGCCGTGGCAAACCGGGCACCCGGAGGTGCGGCGGCGGCTGGAGCAATTGCATGCGGCGTCGCAGCGGTGCGGGGTTCCGTACGCGGCGGTGGCCAGAAGCAGGGAGGACATGCGGCTGTGGGCGGAGCGAGGCGTACGCATCTATGTGCTGGGAGACGACAGAAACACGGCATTCCGCGCATATCTGCAAAAGCGGAATGACTATCGGGACGCGGGTGGATGGATATGAACGCAAACGTATGGGAAGCGATAGAGCGATTGCGGGCGCAGAGCCGGGAGCCGGTGTGCGCCTACTTGTATGACCTGGCGGGGATTCAGGCGCATGTCCGGGAGATGCGGCGGGTGATGCCGGATGGGACAGGGCTGTTCTACGCGATCAAAGCCAACCCCGACCGGCGCATTATCGAGTCGCTGCTGCCGCTGGTGGACGGCTTTGAGGTGGCCTCCGCCGGCGAGTTGCTCAAAGTCAGGGAAGTCTGTGAGAACGTTCGCGTTCTGTTCGGAGGTCCCGGCAAAAAAGAAGCGGAGCTGGAGCTGGCGCTCAGGCATAATGTCACCTATATCCATGTGGAGAGCCTGCTCGAGCTGAGGCGGATTATCCGGCTGGCCCAAGGGCGGAGCCGGCCGGTGCGCATTTTACTGCGCATCAACCTGAGAACGGCTGCGTTGCCGCAGACCAAAATCGCGATGGGGGGACGTCCTGCTCCTTTCGGGCTGGACGAGCTGCTGATCGAAGAAGCGATCGGCATCATCCGGGAGGAGGGCCGGGGGGCGGTCCGGCTAGGAGGTTTCCATTTTCACTCGCTGTCGAATAATTTGCGGGCGGAGCTGCACGCGGAGATGATTGAGCTGTATCTGCTGAAGGCAGAGGAGTGGGCGGAGCGCTATAATCTGGACCTTGAAATCGTCAACGCGGGCGGCGGCTTTGGCGTCTCCTACGATGCTGCGCCGGCGTTCGACTGGCCGCTGTTCACGTCCCTGATCGCGCGGAGTGCAGCGAGGAAGCGGCTTCCCGGGGTGCGGCTATGGTTCGAGCCGGGCCGGCTGATCGTGGCCGAGCACGGCTACTACGCGGCCGAGGTGGTTGACATCAAAATATCGCATGATCAGCACTTTGCCGTGCTGCGGGGAGGTACCCACCATAACCGGCTGCCCGCTTCCTGGGGGCACAATCATCCGTTTGTCATTATGCCGACAGGCAGGTGGGAGCATCCTTTTGCCAGACCGGAGGTCAGGCACGGAAAAGTGACGTTGGTTGGCGAGCTGTGCACGCCGAAAGACCGGCTGCACGCGGATGCCGAAGTGGAGTGTTTGCGGGTCGGCGACATCGTTGTTTTTGAGAAGTCCGGCGCCTATTGCTGGACGATCTCCCACCATGATTTTCTCGGCCATCCGCATCCGGAATTTTACTATTTGACGGAAGGAAATGGTCATGCGCACATCGACAATAGAGTCCGGCCTGAAAGCGGCTGAGTCGCGGATTACCGCCGATTTGATGAATGCTTTTTTGACGGAGCGGTTTTTCCGGTTAGACGAGGAACTGCTCCGGCCGCTCTCGGCTGCGCCGGCGCGGATTCGGCGGTTATACGGAAAAGATGGAGAATATGGTGCCGAGACCAAGGTTTATGCCGGGGAAATCGTGTTTCTGGTTGAGTCCGGGATCCGCTTGGGAATTCAGTGGGTGCAGAATACCCCCATTTATAAAAAGACTGCCGACGGAAGCTGGGCCGGCTTAGGCACTGCGCCGGAGCTGGCGGAAGCCGTGCTGCGTTCGGCTTTGTCCGCGGAAGCTTACGCACAGCCGGGCGTTGCGGACTTTCTGGCCGCTGTGGAGACGGCGGTTCGGCAGCTAGCGCTCAGCCTGAGTCCGGAGCGGATGGAGCAGCTGCTGGCATTCACCCCGGCCACGGCTTACGAGTGGTTCATCAAAGGGGAACGGATCGCCGCTCTGCGCGACCGTCCGTTCCATCCGACGGCCAAAGCCAAAATCGGCTTTACCGGGCCGGACAGCTTGCGGTATTCGGCGGAGTTTGGCCTGCCGATCCGCCTTCGCTGGGTAGCGGTGCATAGGGATTCGGTTAAGCGGGGTTGCGAGGAGGAAGAGTTGTCCTGCCTGGATGTGTTGAACGCCGAGCAGCGGGCTTTGGTTGAGGCGGAGCTGAGCCGGCGGGGGATGGGACCGGACGAATACGTGCCGATGCCCGTCCATCCCTGGCAGCTTGAGCATGTGATCGCGCCCCGTTTCGCTCAGGAGATAAAGGAGGGGACGATCGTGGTGCTGGATGCGGAGGCCGGCGACTTCCTGGCCACCTCTTCGCTGCGTTCCATGGCGCCGGAAGCCGTGATTGAGCCCAATGCCGAAGCGGGGGGCGTATCGGCCATGCTAAAGCTGCCGGTCAGCGTGCTGTCGCTGGGAGCTGCCCGTTATTTGCCTGTGGTGAAGCTGCTTAACGGCCTGGCCGGAGAGAAGCTGCTGCGTCAGGCAGTGGCTTGCGATGAGGCGCTGCGCGGCCGGGTTTATCTGTGCGAGGAGCGCCATTGGTGGGGCTACATGCCGGCGGCGATGGGCTTGTTCGACGACCACCCGCGCCACCTGGCCGCCCAACTCCGGCTTTATCCGCCGGAGCTATTTGAGGAAGGGTGCAAGGTGATCCCGATGTCCGCGCTTGGCGTGGATTTGGGCGGCCGGCATTTTTTGTCCGAAATGATGGGCAAGCCGCTTTCCGCCGAAGAGGTCTTAAGCTTCTATGCCGACCTGGCCGGCATGTTCTACGATGTGGTGATGCGTCTGTTTAAGGTTGGGGTTGTGCCGGAAATTCACGGACAAAACTGCTTGCTGGTCTTGAAGCAAAATCAAGTGAGCGGACTGCTGTTTCGCGACCACGATTCGGTGCGGCTGCATCAGCCGTACCTGGACAAGCACGACATTGGGGACCCGGGCTACCGCATACGTCCCGGCTATTCCAACAGCCTGTACAATGAGACGATCGATAAGCTGATATTTTACGTCCAGTCGCTCGGTACGCAGGTAAATCTGGCTTCGATTATGGAAGCCCTGTCCGGCGTGTACGCCATTCCCGAGTCCCGTTTGTGGGCGATCACGGGGCAGGCATGGAAGGAAGCGCTGCTGGCCGCTGGGCTGCCGCAAGCCGACCGCGCCGCGCTGTACCGGGCGATTTTCGAGAGCCGGGAGTGGCCGGTGAAGCTCGTCGTCCGCCCGCTGCTGGAAGCGGATGGGGTGCCGGGTGCGATGCCTTCGGGAAAGGGCCAAGGGCGCAACCCTTTTTTGGCGGAGAAAATTTTCCCTTGACAAATCGCGCTGAGGTAATTTATGCTGATGAAAATTTAGGAAAACGAATGAAAGGAGCGTGAACGGGGATGAAATTGGCGATGTATCCAATCGGGTATGAGAACTTGGAGCAATGGTGCCTTCTGGAGGACAACCGTTTGTTTGATCATGCCGAAAGCTTTTTATCCTCGTCATGCAGCCGTTTCAATATATCCAAACATTCTCTTTCTTAGGGGAAGTTGTATGCAAATAACGTTGTTTGCAACGTGTGAATTTGTTCGGATATAAGACCGCTGAGATGACTCGGCGGTTTTCTTTTTGGTCATTTTGGATGAATGTTCAAAAAAAGATAAAAAAAGGGTTGACAGCATAAAAACACCGTGGTAACATCATAAATATCAACAAGGTAAAACACTAAAGCATTAACGCGGGAATGCGTTTTGTAAATCTACGAGGAAAGAAAGGGATAGGAAATGAAAATGCAGTATACATTAGATTTTTTGGAGCAACGCTATAACGAACAGGCAAATATTTGGCGAGAGAGCGGCGAACCATCCTATCTCAATCCGATCGCCGGTAGCTTTTACGTGCCACGCTTAGTCCGTAACATCCTTAAAGAAGGAGGAACGGTACTGGCGTGATTGTGAATCACGGACCGTTCTGAATTCTAAATTCATTTCCGTCGATACATATTCAGTACGTAAAGGCTGCTTGCACCCTGGCAAGTGGTCCATTTGTGCTTGTTTCTGCCCGGAGGATTCGGGAGAGGCAAGTGAAGCGAATGGCGCCGCTCCTTGGGGAGGCAGTCTTTTTTTCATGGCGCATTAGGCAAGCGGTCAAAGCCACAGGACTTTCAATCCTGCAATCGCCCGGTTCGAATCCGGCATGCGTCACTTATTTTCGCGGAGATCGTGGTGAAGTGGATAACACGTCAGGTTGTGGCCCTGATACTGCACCGGTTCGATTCCGGTCGATCTCCCCAATGAAAAGTACATACCTATACGGTTACGGTTCGCAAAGTGTGAGTGGGTCACTTGGCAGGGTTCAATGATGTGGTCTAACGAAACACAAGCTGTAAAAAATCGGCGGGAGATTAACCCGCTCTTAGCAAGGATTTACCGTAATCCAGTTCTGTTCTTAGCATGGCGTGGTGGTGAAAATGGATGAACACACCGGCCTTTCACGCCGGGATTTGCGGGTTCGAGCCCCGTCCACGTCATCTTTATTCATCCTGTAGGGGTCCATGTTCCTAGGGCGGCGAGTCTGCCTCCAAAGCAGACTGTGGTGGGTTCGATTCCCACGCCCCCTGTTAAGCTGGTTCGAATCGCTCGGCACATTTGTGATCAAGCAGCGGTGATCAAGACATATTATGAAAAGGGAGCTTTCGGCGTTTTATAAGCCGGATTCTTAGCTATATAAGTTGAACTTAAGAAAAATCGGGAACTAGGCAAGAGTGTTCAATATTCTAAATAATACACACTTTAGAATATTGAACCTAGGTGAAATGATTCTGAAGAAACTGAAAGCTTTCTGGAAGAAAGCTGCATCGGAAGCATATGCTTGGTCGCCTTTGTGAGCGGATTTCTTCCTTGTTGGAATCTATAAAATCAAGAAATCCGCGAACAACAGCGATCGTAAGAACATTTCACACGGCTGCCCTATCACGTAGAATCAATAGTTCAACTTATATAGCCCGAAAAATTCCAAAACGAAAGGAAGAAGCCAACCTTGCAGTACAGGTGAACCCTATGAAAAGTAAAAGACGACAGTACCCATTGATTCATGAGACGACATTTCGGAATACGACGGAACAGAACCTGGAATTTAGCGATGTGATGGAGCGGATATCCCGGTTCATCGCAAGCGATCCGCGGGGTGTATACGACCTCGTTATTACGACCGACGCACAGACCCACCCGGGACATACCAAGTTCGTCAGCTACATTGTAGTGTACCGTGTAGGAAGAGGGGCATGGCTGTGCAGCCGCCAAGTGATTCTCCCCAGGGAAATTTATTCGGTTCGCGAAAAATTGTCTTTGGAAACGTCATACAGCCAAGAAATTGCCGCGCAATTCGGGTTGGCCGAGCGGATCGGCCTCGAAAACCTGATTCTTCCTTATCTCGATCAAGGGGCGGACATCCGTTTTATGGTCGATATTGACGGCGGCCGCGAGGCCAAGAACCGGACGGCAGCCTATCTTTCGGAAATGGTTGGTCGAATTGAGGCGATGGGTTTGATCGCTAGGGTCAAGCCTGAATCGGTGATGGTCAGCGTAGCCGACCGCGAAACCAAGAAACCGTACCCGTTAAGGGAGGCATCAAATTCGTGAACGGCAAGACTGAGGCGTTTCTAAAGATGCACATAATGCTAACATTCTGGCCCGGCATATGCCGGGTTTTTCTTTAACAAAAATGGGGGAAGCGCATGGATGAAGAATCCACCTTTCCGACGGGAAAAGGGGGCGGCCATCAGCCCGATGAGGCCGTGAAATTAGATACTATATGGAGTGCCTTAAGCATTTATGTGAAAGCAGTTCTTGCCATCTATAAATGGATATAGGATATTGAGAATAATTTGTTTGATTTTTTGTGAGGATACAGTAACCGGTCTGTAACTATCTTTGACAACCATTCTACTAAAATGAGATTTAGAGTTTTTACATATGAAAACAAGGAGAATGGTTGATGAAAAAAAGACTCAAGGTTATCGTTGCGGCGTGCTCCGCTTTCGTGTTGTTATCGGGCTCCGCACTGGCTATGACGACCGAACCGGAGATTTTTATTAACAAGGCCCCGTACGCGAATACGTATTTGAAGCTGAAAATCGAAAACGGCACGGCTATGGTTTCGCTGCGCGCTATCGTGGAGGAGTTGAAAGGGGAAGTGACCTACAAGGACAACAGCATTCATGTAACCCTGCCGGAAGCGTCCCAACTGGCTCGTCAGGTTGACATGTTTATGAGCGGGCTGCATGCGGATACACCGGAGGAGGCGGCGAAGACATGGATTCGCGGAGTCCAGAAAAGAAGCGGACCGATGCAGTATGCCGTCATGACCCCGGCTTTACAGGCAAGCACAAAACAGGAGTTCGAAGATAATTTCTGGGTTACGGGCGGATCCAGCCCGCATATGGGAGCCGTGGAAAAGTTGGATACCAAGTCATTGTCTGATAAAAAAGTGCAGATCACCTTTAATTATCCCCTTATTGTAATGAAAGAAGTCATAGGTTATGGAAAGGCATCCCTAACGATCGAAAAAGGGAGCGGGCTTTACGAAGACAATTGGGCGATCTCGAAAATTTGGCTTGAGGATCCTGGTGATACGGGAGTTATGATCGGCGCAAATTAGCGCGATAATAGAGAGCTTTCGCAGCATGAAATTGGCAAGTAAGCTTTAATGTAACCGGGCAAAGCTAACAAGATAAAAAAATTATTAAACGGAGGCGGGTGAACCCTGCTTCTTTTTTTTTGGAGTGCTACCTTATTGAGCATAAAAGTTGTGGCTCGAATGCCTCGAATAAGATAGCCAGATGGAGTCATATTCAGAAAAGGGCCGGTCAGCTATGATAATAGAAAGAAACAAGCATTCGGCCGCTGCTCGAGAAAAGTCCTCTACCTGGACCTTAGTCGAGGGAAAATTCAGTCTTCGGGCGAGTTTATTAATTTGCCTTCTCCTCTTATTCTTAAGAAATGAAAGTAAGTAACAATTAATGATTAACTAGAGAAAATCAAGGGAGAGAAGGCGAGTGAGAAAAGTATGGCGTTTCATCGTGTATGTGTTTGTTTTCGTTCTGGTTGTGGGGGGAACCGGTGCGATTGGTTTCATGAGCACGATGCAGGAGGCTATGTCGGTTTACGATAAGCCGGTTCCTGCATCTTTACAAAACATCCAAGCTCCTGCCTATGATTCGAAAAAGCCGACCGTGGCCGTTATTATGGCGAATGAAGTGACCGAGGTGTTTGATTTTCTCGTACCCTACGAAATGTTCTCCATGACGGGTTCGTACAATGTGTTTGCGGCGGCTCCCGACAAAAACATCAAATCGTTGACGGGCGGCCTTGATGTCGTACCGCAGTACACTTTTGACGAGTTGGACAAAATGACGGGTAAAAGTCCGGATATCATCGTGATTCCTTACATGCCGATTTTGGATGAGACAAAATACAAGCCTGTCCGCGATTGGATCAGGAAACACTCAGGCCAGGAAACGATTTTGTTGTCTATTTGCAATGGGGCGGAAAATTTGGCGGATACCGGGTTGCTGAACGGGAAAGCTGCGGCAACGCATTGGGGAGATATCGGCAGATTGGAAAAGAAATATTCCGCAGTGACTTGGAAAAGGGATCAGCGTTATGTACCTGACGGCAACATAGTCTCCTCGGCCGGTCTGACTTCGGGGATCGATGCCACGCTGTACGTCATATCCCGGCACTTGGGGGAGCCGGCGGCGAAGAAAGTGGCGGAGGAAATGAATTACCCTTCCTACGATTTTGTTGAGCATCCGCAAATGGAGCCTTTTACGGCCGGATTAAGCGATATCGTCTATGTTTTGAACAATGCGTTTCAATGGAGCAAGAAAAAGAACGGGGTAATGCTGTATAACGGGACCGACGAGCTGATGTTAGCCTCAGCTTTTGATACGTACGGGGCTTCCGGTACGACGACAACCTTGACGATATCAAGCAAACAAGGGCCGGTCGTTACCCGGCACGGTCTGAATTTGATCGCCCGGTATCAAATAGCGAATGCTCCGCAACTCGACAAAATAATTTTTGTGGGGCCGGACGTTAAAACGCTCGCTGCGGACGATATCCGAAACTGGAATAAAAATGGCGGAAAGGCGGAGCAGCTTTATCTGCACAGCGATGTGCCGGAGCGATTCGCGATGGAGCCTGCGTTTGAAGATTTAGCGCAGCAGGAAGATATCCGGACGGCGAAGTTCGCCGCCAAGCGGCTTGAGTATCGCGCCACAAGCCAGCTTAAGCTTGGAGGAGCGCCATTTTCGTATGAAGCGTTCGGAATACCGATTGGTGTCGGCTTGTTGTCGCTGTTCGTTGTTTATTGGGTAGAAAGACGTATCATAAGGAGAAAGACGTTTTCGCGAAGTTTTGTCGAGTAACACAAAATGAAGTTCTAAAGAAGGGGTCAACCAGAATTGGTTGATCCCTTTTTTAAGTGAAGGTAACTGACTTAATTGTTACTATATTTTTTATTAGGTAAGAAGGCTATAAAAAGGAGTGAAATTAAAGTGAAGCCGACTGTCCACATAAATGTATGATTAAAAGCCGTGTTCCGCGTCGTTATACTGATAACAGATTGAGAGGTCATTTGATTTTGCAAGATGATTGCAAGCACTGAAGCACCAAAAGCTCCCCCGATTTGCTGTAGAATCCGAGTGGCGCTGCTGGCATGCGGGACCTGTTTTTTACTTAATCCTTCATAAGCTGTTGCCATAACAGGGAGCATAACTCCGCCAAGTCCTCCGCCACGGACAACGAGGGCAATGGCCAGCAGAAATTCGCTGGTATTGGCGCGGCAAAAGGCAAAGGGAATGGTTCCGAATATTGTTAGAAGGGTACCGCAGAGCACGATCCATCGAGAGCCGATTGTATCTGTAAGTTTACCTGCTAATGAACGCGTCAATAACATCCCTATACCTTGAGGAATCAATAATAACCCTGAAGCGAGAACACTCTCCCCGCGAACTTGTTGATAATAGAGTGGTAGTAATAACATGCCTCCATAAGAGGATAGACCTGATAAAAACAAAAGGCAAGAAGATGCGGTAAAAGGCATGCTTTTAAATATACGTATATCGATTACTGGATTGTTAGGCTTTCTTAAAACATAAAGGCAGAATACCAGCAGAAATAAAACTCCAACGACAATAGGGACGATGACTGAACTATGCAAAAAGCCATGATCTGAGCTGACTTTGGTAAGCCCATAAATAATCAACACGATACTAGGCGATAACAAGGATAAACCAAGGATATCTAGTTTCTGAGGCTGATTTGGGGCATCATCTTTGGGTAAACCCCATACGGCCAGGATTAAAGCGATGAAACAAACAGGAAGATTGACATAAAAAATCCAACGCCAGTTAAGATAATTAATAATAACCCCACCTAATACAGGTCCAAGAATAGGCCCGATCAGTACAGGTAAACCAACAATGGCCATTAATTTACCTAATTTCTCTCCGCCAGCTGCCCGCACAATCATGGTCTGCATGATTGGCATCATCAAGCCACCGCCCATTCCTTGAACCACTCTAAAGGTGATGAGACTTCCCACATTCCATGCCAAACTTGATAAAACAGACCCAATTAAAAATAAACTTAAAGCCAATATCCATATGTTTTTACCGCCAAAACGGTCAAGTGCCCATCCTGAAATAGGAATAACAATGCCAAGGGCAATTAAATAACTCGTCATTACCCACTGAATCGTTGAAACGGACGCGTGTAAAGCATTTCCAAGCGTATCGATTGCGACATTCATTATGGTGGTATCGAATAAAGGGGCTAGAAGTCCAACCAACAGAATCCATGCCATTTTCATAACGGCTGGATCTATTTTTTTATTGGCTGTTTGTTCAATTTGTTTATCCATGCATATTCACTCCTTTTCACCATTGGATACTCCGAGTATCTTATTCGGGTTTATGATATAATAATCTCATAAGAAACGCAACGTATTTTATTGGAGGGTTAAATATGAATAAGAAAAATGAAGGTGAGTTTACGACTAGACGAAGAGGCGCGGAATTAGAAGCCGCCATTCTTCAAGCGGCATGGAATGAACTGTTGGAGGTTGGTTTTCCGAGTCTTACAATAGAAGGGGTTGCTGCCCGGGCTCAAACCAGTAAGCCAGTTATTTATCGGCGTTGGCCGAATCGCGAGGAGCTTGTCTTGGCAGCAATTCAGAATATTTTACCGGCACCACCGGAGGAAGTCCCTAATACTGGCAATCTGCGAAGCGATGTCATCATCGTATTGAATCGATTGAATGAAATGCTCCGTCAAATTGGGCCAGAAACGATTCATGGATTAATGTCTGTTCTAACGGGCATCCCCTTATCCGAATTGATCAGTTTCCGCAGAACCAATACCATGCAAACCATTTTGAATCGGGCAGTAGAGCGAGGAGAAATTAGGCGGGAGAAAATTACTCCACGAATTGCAAAGCTGCCTGTTGATCTTATAAGACATGAGGTGTTGATTACCTATGAACCTGTGTCACAGGACACAATTGCTGAAATTGTGGATGAGATTTTTTTACCGTTAATTAAGTGAATCTTTTTAGGCAAACATAAATAAATAAGAATATATGTTCCCGTTAGGACTTTAGTAGGTAGGGAAGGCTGCGAATATTAGGTATTATATAGAAGAAAGACTTATATGATAATTTTGGCAGAGCAGTAAACTTACCGATGGCGGAGGGGAACTACGTTTGATTGAGATTACGGAAACTTGGATCGACTCACTGGCCCCGAATAGCGCGGCGATTAAGAACGGCCAGGATTTAAACAGAAAAGGCAAGTATATCGAGCTGCACCGGTCCGCGGATGGACAGGTGCTATTTGGCTTGTGTGCGGGAAGCGGAAAGACACCTTACGCGCCATCCGCGGATTTCGCCGTTCCCGACAAACCGGTGATGCGCTGCAGCTGTCCGAGCCGGCAATTCCCGTGCAAACATGTATTGGGTCTCTTGTATGCCTATGCGGAAGGAAAGCCATTCATGGAGGCGGAAGTGCCCGCGGATCTGGCGGCCAAACGGGAGAAAGCCGGAAAGCGGGAAGAGAAGAAAGCGCAGGAAGCCGCTGCCGGAGCCGATGCCAAGCCGAAAAAAGTCAATAAATCAGCGCTGAAGAAAAAAATCGCGGCGCAACTGGAAGGGCTGGAGCTGCTCGAGAAGTTAACGCAATCTTTGATCCGGCGCGGACTCGGGACCTTGGATGCCAAGGAGCTTAAGGTGATTCAGGAACATATGAAGCAAATGAAAAGCCACTATTTGGCCGGCGCGCAAATTCAGCTTGGCAAGCTGCTGCTGATCTTGTCGGAGCGGCAAAATCCGGAGCAAGCCTATTCGTTGGCCGTCGAGCAGCTTGCCGTCATTCATGCCTTCATTAAAAAAGGCAGAGCGCATCTGTCCGCAAGGCTGGAAGATCCCGAGCTGGCGCTGGACCATGAGTCTTCCATCGAGGAATGGCTAGGGCATGCCTGGCAGCTGACCGAACTGAAGGAGGCGGGATTGGCCGCTCCGGGAACCGAGCTGATTCAGCTGGCCTTTTTAAGCTATGATGATGCTGCCCGGCAGGAATACGTCGACTGCGGTTATTGGATTCAGCCGGATAGCGGGGAAATTCATTATACGGTACAGTACCGTCCCTATAAAGCGGCGAAATTGATACGAGAAGAAGACAGCTTTTTCGAGGTGGCCGTCGTGCCGGAGCTTTACCGCTACCCCGGCGATCTGAACCGGCGCATCCGCTTCGAATCGATGACCGCCAGAGCTTTGGAAGAGCAGGATCTGGGCCAAATTCGCCGCTGCGCCGCTCCATCTTTCGCCGAGACCGTCAAACGGGTCAAAAACCAGCTAAAAAATCCGCTGGGCGATTCTAACCCGGTCGTGCTGCTGGCTGTAGCAAAGGTAGTCGCCGATTCGGAAGGCCGGCTGTTTATTGCCGACGCACAAGGGGACACGCTGGAGCTTCGCGATGTATTGGACGACGGAACCGTTCAGCTTATGAAATTTTTGCCGGATGAGCACCTTCAGGACATCGCCGTGCTGGGGATGTTTCAACATGATTCCCTAAGCGGCCGGCTAACGGTTCAGCCGCTCAGTATTTTAAGCCAACAAGAGCTGATACGATTGCTTTATTAGTCCGGGTTAACAACGGCAACCTCTACTAACAAGCCGAATTGGAGGAACATGCATAATGAGTCAGGCCATATTGTTTGAGCTGAACGATGAAATCCGGCGCCTTTATATTGCCGGCAGCGATCTGGCGTCCGGGGATTATAGATTGAAACGGTTGGTTCCGGCTTTGCAGCAGTTGGGAGAACGGGCTCCGGTATTTAAAAAACTGGCCGAAGGCACCGCGTCTTTAATTGCCGAAGACAGTGGAGCGGATTCGGCCCGGCGGCTGCAGGACGTCAATCTTCTCCTTCAGTCGGTGCTGCGCACCCAGGGCAAAGGTTCCACCGCGGGCGAGACGGTTATGCTGCACAACAAACCCGTTTCCTTAAAGACGTTCGCATCCTTCCGGAAATTGTCCGCGGTCCGCCATGCGCTTACCACCCGGGGCGGCGGGCGCCATGAAATCATCGTCGAAGCGTTCCGCGATGGATTGTTTCAGGATCTTCGCCTGCTTCCGTTTGCCTTGGAAGCGTTGAACGACCCTTATGCGGAAATTGCCGAGTTTGCGATGACGGACATTTTGCCGTCTTATGGCGCTGAAATCGTGCCGCATCTGATCCGAAGCTTTGAGCCCGCCGGAGGGAAGCTTGAAGCGCGCAAGCTGACCGTTATCGCAAGGAGCGGCGGCGAACAAGCGCGGCCTGTCATTTATGAGGCCGCCGTTTCGGGTTCCGATGAAGTGCGGACGACGGCGATTCGTCTGCTTGCGGGGTACGCCGAATATGAGGGGGCTTTGCTCGAATTCAGCCGCGACAAGAAGAAGAGCATTCGCGAAGCGGCGTATCAGGCGCTGGCGGACAGCGACTCGGCAAGCGCGGCCGAACGTCTGTATGAGGCTTCCAAAGGCAAAGACAGCGAACTGGTAGGCCCGGCGTTAAACCGAAGCCGATCGGAACGGTTGAACAGGTGGCTGGCCAGGGATTTTGCCAAACTGATTCAATCTGTGGAGGCGGGCGTAGCGGATAGGGAGAAAACGCAGGAAAGCTCGATGTTGGCGAGACGCTATTTCTGGGCGCTTCACCATAAAACGATGCCTGAGCTGGAGGAGATTTATTTAAGAGTTCTACGGAACTATACTCACTATGCTTACACGCTTGGCTGGACTTTTTTAACGAACGCAGCGCTGCAGTACATAACCAAAACCGGCTCCGGCGAGGGGCGCGAGCTTGTCAGGGCTGCGATAAAAATCGAACTGAAAAAAACGGCGGGAACGAACACGTATGTGCGTGAAACCTTTGTTAAGGCGCAGTCCGCATTGCCTCCGGAACACTTGTATGAGGAGTATGCCGGCATTCTGCAAGACCGGTTGGCTGCTTCGTCCGTCAGCAAAAGCGCCAACTACTGCAAGCACTTGCTCGATACGTTGGAAGGTTTGGTCATTGACCGCAGGTATCGGGAAGCGGAGCCGGTATGGACGAGTGAACGGAGGAGCTATGCATATTACGTGGAAATGCCGTCGCCGGAGCAAATCGCCGCAGCATGGGACCCGCGCTGGCTGGATCATTTCATTGCCCTCAATCATCTGGCCTTGGTCAGCGCTTTCGCCCGGCCGGGACATGAGGCTGCCGCTTCCTATTTGCTTGCTAAGCTGGGCAAATCGCCGGAATTTCGCAACCGTTTTGCCAATTTGGCGGCCATGGGGCTGGTTCGCGCGGGAATCCCGGAGAAAGAGCTGCATGAAGCGCTCATCCGGGCTTTGGAAGACGAGCGGAATACGGAATGCCACGAAATCGAACCGTTTCTGTTCGACCAGCTTTGCCGTCTTCCCGCCTCCTATGCGGACCGGATCCGCAAGGCCATGCCCAAATTCGTTGGCAGCAGCGTAGAGCAGTTGGGGTATATTTTAAAAACGATGGAGTCGTCCATTTAAGGGGTCTCATATTTTTATCATAAAGGAGCGATGGCGGTGATGAGTACGGAATCCGCGATGCAGGAGATGATGCGCAAGCCTGCGGAGCTTTTGTATCAGGAAGAACTGCAGGCTTTGATCCGTGAGGATCAAGGGAAAATCCCGGCCGGGTGGCAAATGTCCCCGCAGTCGGTGCTTAAGTTTATCGTCGGGGGAACCGCGGGGAGTCAGGCGATCACCCCGAAATATATCGGGAACCCGCGTCTCGTTGAAATGGCGATTGCGACGCTGGTGACAGACCGCGCTTTGCTGTTGATCGGCGAGCCGGGAACGGCCAAGTCCTGGCTGTCGGAGAATCTGGCCGCAGCCATTTACGGCAACTCCGGGCTGGTTGTGCAGGGAACGGCGGGGACGACGGAAGAGCAGGTCCGCTATTCCTGGAACTATGCCATGCTGCTGGCCCAGGGGCCAACGCCGGAGGCGCTGGTGAAGAGCCCGATCATGCGGGCGATGGAAGCGGGCGGCATCGCCCGCTTTGAGGAAATTTCCCGCTGCGCCTCCGAGGTGCAGGACGCTTTGATTTCGATTTTATCGGAGAAGACGATCTCGATTCCCGAGCTAGGCAAAGAGCTGAACGCGCGCAAAGGATTCAGCATTATCGCTACGGCCAACACCCGCGACCGCGGGGTCAATGAAATGTCGACGGCGCTGAAACGCCGCTTTAACATGATCGTGCTGCCGGCGCCGGCCGACCTTGAAACCGAAGTGGAAATCGTCAGGAAGCGCGTCGCCGAAATCGCCGCATCCTATGACCTGCAGGCGGCCGTTCCCGCAGACGAAGCGCTGCAAAAGATAGTGACGATCTTCAGAGAGCTGCGCAGCGGCATGACGCTGGACAAAAAAGAAAAGGTGAAATCCCCGGCCGGGGTCATTTCCACGGCGGAAGCCATTTCACTGCTCACGAACAGCATGGCGCTGGCGGCCAGCTTTGGCGGCGGAGAAATCACCGATGAAGATTTGGCCGCAGGGCTGCAGGGGGCGATCGTGAAGGATGACGACAAGGACCGTCTCGTATGGAAAGAATATTTGGACAACGTGATGAAAAAACGCGGAGCAAGCTGGCGCGGCCTCTACAACGCCTGCAAGGAGATGAATCAATGAAGCCGGCGAGCGGTGCTGGAGTGCAGATCTTTGGCGTCCGGCACCTGTCTCCGGCCGGCGCTTACCATGTGGCCGACTTCCTCGATCAGATAAAGCCAACGGCGGTACTGATTGAGGGCCCGGCGGACGCTTCCCCCGAAATCGCGCATTTGACGAACACCTCGACCAAGCCGCCGGTGGCGATTTTGGCCTTCACCGAGGAAGTGCCGGTCCGGACCGCGCTCTGGCCGTTCGCCGTGTATTCCCCGGAATATCAGGCAATGCTCTGGGCTCGAAAACATGGTGCGTACTGCGCCTTTATCGATTTGCCTTCGTCTTCCGCGGTTTGTCTGCAGGATGCGCGCGGCGCCGCCCGGGAGCGGGAAGAAGACCGGCCGAACGGCAGCGCCGCTCCTCTCCCGGAGGGAGAAGGCCGCGTGACGGAAGGGGGCGCTGAGCCGGAAAGCTCCTTGTACGGCAGGATTACGGCAATCGCCGGCGAATACGACTATGACGCGTATTGGGAACGTAACTTTGAGCACAATTTGCGTCCGGATGCCTACCGTCAGGCCATTCTGGCGTACTCGGGACAAATGCGGGAGCTGACCGCGGAGCGGGAGCGCCGCGGCCAAAGGCTCGAATACGCCTATAATGCGGTGCGCGAAGCGTATATGTGCCGGCAAATTGCCGATGCGGTCGCTGCGGGACATAAGCCCGAACAGGTCGTGGTCATTTGCGGGGCGTATCACGCTTCCGCCCTCAAGGATCTGTCCCTTGCCATGAGCGACGAAGAAATATCGCAGCTTCCTTCCCGCAAGACGAAGCTGACGCTGATGCCGTATTCCTATTTGCGGCTTTCGTCTTTGACCGGGTATGGAGCGGGGAACATTGCGCCGTACTATTTTGAAATGATGTGGGAGCAGATGCAGCGGGGTACGCTGGAGGAGCTGCCGCATCGTTATCTCGCTTCGGCGGCCGCGGATTTGCGAAGGACGGGAACGCACCGCTCCACGGCAGAGGTGATCGAGGCGGTCAGGCTCGCCGAATCCTTGTCGGCCCTGCATGGCGGCAGCCTGCCGGTACTGATGGACCTGAGAGATGCGGCCAAAACGCTCCTGGGGCGCGGAGAACTCGCCGTGATCGCCGAATCGCTCGCGCGTACGGAGGTGGGGACGGCGATCGGGGCCCTGGCCGAAGGGGTCAGCCAAACGCCGATTCAGGACGACGTGAACCGCCAGCTGAAGCGGCTTAAACTGGAGAAATACAAAACCGCGGTTGCCCAGGATTTGGTCCTCGACCTGCGGGAAAACCGGCGGGTTAATTCCGAGGAAGCGGCCTATCTTGATTTGAACCGCTCGATCTGGTTCCATCGTTTGAAGCTGCTCGGCATTCATTTTGTCAAAGACCGGGCCAGGTCCGCCGGCCAGGCGGTGTGGTCGGAGCATTGGATCGTCCAGTGGTCCCCGGAAGTGGAAATCGAAGTCGTGGAATCCAATTTGCTGGGCGAAACCGTAGAAACCGCCGCGGCCTTCGTTTTGCAGCAGCGGCTGGAGGAATGCTCCACGATCAAGGAGGCTTCCGCGCTGCTCTCCGTTGCCTATGAGTGCGGGATGATCCGGCAGATGGAGGCCGGCCGATCGGCCTTGCAAAGCCTGGCGGTCCAGAGCCGGAATGTCGTGGAAATCGCGGACGCGGCGGGAATCCTGTCGCAGCTTGTCCGCTTCGGCGGGATCCGCAGAATCGATACGGCCCCGTTAATCCCATTGCTGCAGCAATTGTTTTTGCGCGCGGCTTTGTTTCTGCAAGAGGCGAGCCGATGCAATGATGAGGCGGCGCAGGCGATGGCGGAAGCGATGAACGAGCTAAGCCATATCGCCGCAGAGCATAGCGCCGAAGTGGATGAAGGGCTGTGGGTTGAGGAGTTGACCGCTTTATCGGACAGAGATGATGCCCACCCTAGGCTGTCCGGTCTGGCGTGCGCGATTTTGCTGGAGCGGGGAGAGCTTACGGCCGAGCAATGCGCTGCCGAAGTTTCGCGCCGGCTCTCGCCGGGGATTCCGGCCGACCTGGGCGCAGGCTGGTTCGAAGGTCTGGCGATGCGCAACCGGTATGCGCTTCTGTCGCGGATGAGCCTATGGGAGCAGCTTAACGCGTATATCAGCGCGCTGGAGGATCACGAGTTTGTGCGGGCGCTGGTCTTTTTGCGCCGTGCTTTCAGCGCTTTCAGCCAGAAGGAAAAAACGATGGTCGCCGAGCTGCTTGGCGAATTGTGGGGCGTTAAGCCGCAGCAGGCGGCCGAAATCATGATGGATGAGCTTAAGGAGGATGAAGCCCGGATGCTGGATGAACTTAATGATTTCGATTTTGAGGATTTATAGACATGGCTGAAGCGGTAAACCAACAACAGGCTTTGGCCCGCTGGCGGCTTATTCTGGGCGCGGCCGCCGCAGGGGAGCTTGACCGGTACGGCAGCGGCGGGCAAGTGGAGCTCTCGGAAGATGAGTTGATTATGGATCGAGCGCTTGCCGCCATTTACGATCAAACGGCGGAGGGCGGAGAAGGAGCAAGCGGGGGCAGCGGTGCTGGCGCTCGCGGTGCGGGCCAGGGGAAATCCGCGCCCCGCCTGGCGCAGTGGCTTGGCGACGTAAGGACTTTTTTTCCGGAAGACGTGGTGTCCGTAATCCAGAATGATGCGATGGAACGCAAAGGCTGGAAGCAGCTTTTGTTCGAACCGGAGGTGCTGGCCACCGTTAAACCGGATATTCGCCTTGTCGGAACGCTGCTGTCGCTCAAAGGAAAAATTCCGGAGAAGACAAAGGACACCGCGCGAATGCTTGTGCAGGCGGTGGTCGATGATCTGGTCAAACGGATGAGCCATGAGCTCCAAAGAGCGGTCACCGGGGCGTTAAACCGCCGGCAGCATACACCGCTGTCCTCGCTGAGCGGTATCGACTGGAAGCGGACGATTCAGCGGAATCTGAAGCATTACGATGCAGAGCATAAGCGAATCGTCCCGGAAAGGTTTTATTACTTTGACCGCGCCAAGCGCAGCAAGGAATGGACGGTCATCGTCGATATCGACCAGAGCGGCTCCATGGCGAAATCGGTGATCTGGGCGTCGGTGATCGGGTCCATTTTTGCCAGCATTCCGGCGCTGGACACGCGTGTGGTCGTTTTCGATACCGAGGTGGTCGATCTGACCGAGCAATGCGCGAACGATCCGGTGGATATGCTGTTCGGCATTCAGCTCGGGGGAGGCACGAATATCGACAAATCCGTGGCCTATTGCGAACAATTCATTAAAGAACCGAAGAAAACGTTGTTCATCCTGATCTCCGATCTTTATGAGGGGGGCAATCAATCCCGGCTGATCCGGCGGATGCGGGAAATGAGGGAAGCCGGCGTCAAGACGCTAGGGTTGCTCGCCCTGTCGGATGAAGGAACACCGTTTTACGATGAACAGTTGGCCAGGGCTTTTGCTAGGGACGGGACTCCTTGTTTTGCCTGTACGCCTGCGATGTTGCCGCAATTGGTGGAAGGTGCGCTGCAAGGCAAGGATTTAGCGGAGTTGGTGAAGCGGTTGGAAAACAAGGATTAAGAATCGCCTCTTGGCATTAAGAGGCTATCCTAAGGAGGAGTTTGGCAAATGACCAAAAGCATATTGAATTGGGAGACAGGGCGCTGGATGAATGCGCCTTTGTCCGTGAAGCAGGAGGGGAGCTGCCTAAAGGTTGTTCCGGAAAAAGGCAGGGATTTTTGGAAGAAGACACTTTACGGTTTTGAGTTTGAGGACGGCGCGGCCCTGTTAACCGGCTGGCCGGCGGACAAAGCGGTGGAGGTGTCGTTTTTGCTGACGACTTTCACCGAATTGTATGATCAGGCCGGTATTATGCTGTACCACGGACCAGGCCAGTGGATCAAAGCGGGCGTTGAAATCAACGATGGAATTCCCCAGTTGTCCGCCGTAGTCACGGATGGGTATTCGGACTGGTCCTTAACGGCCGTACCCGAATGGGCGGGCGAAGAGGTGACCATCCGCGCTTCCCTCATGAACGATGCCGCCATTATACGGGCGCGTACGGAGCGCCATGCCTGGCGCACCATCCGCGTGGCTCGTTTCCCTTACCTTTCCGGCAATCAAGCCGGCCCTTTCACGTGTTCCCCGACGCGCGACGGCCTGGAGGTTACGTTTACTGGCTGGGCTTTCGCCGAGCAAGACCAGGATCTTCATAAAGATCCGCCGGTTTGAGTGCTAAAGCGAAATGCCATTATTGAACTCGGCCGCAGATTCCTCGCGCGGTTCATTATTTGCTATGATATATGCTCAAATGAGCATCGCTTAACGTTATGTGACAAAATACGAGCACAAGGAGTATCCTGCATGCTGAAAGCATTTATTTTTGATATGGACGGCGTAATTATTGATAGCGAACCGCTGCATTTCGAAGTTGATCTGTACACGTTAAACTCGATCGGCATTGCCAGCAGCAAAGAAGAGCTGGAGCAATACGTGGGGATGACCAATCCGGAAATGTGGAGATTAATCAAGGCTGAATATCAATTGGCGCATTCGATTGAGGAATTGATTCAGCTGCAATTAACGAAAAAGCTCGCTTATTTGGATGAATCGGACATCGAACCCATTTCCGGGATCCGAGAGCTCATTCAGGAATTGCGTGATAGGAACATTCCGATCGGCTTGGCCTCATCGTCCCCCAGAGTATTTATCGAAAAGGTGTTGAGCAAATTCAACATCCTGCATGAATTCGCATGCATCACAAGCGGGGAAGAGGTTCCCCAGGGGAAACCCGCTCCGGACGTCTATTTGGAAACCGCGCGGGCGATGAACGTGGAGCCGGAGCATTGCTGTGTCCTGGAGGACGCCAAACACGGGGTGGCAGCAGCGAAAAACGCCGGTATGCGATGCATCGGATTCGTGAATCCAAACTCCGGGAATCAAGATTTATCGGCGGCTGATTTTATCGTCAGCTCCATCGCAGAAGTAAAAATCCGGGAATTATAGCAAGCGTCCATAAGATCATCCGCTGGGGGGGATTTCAAGTGAAAGCATCTGTTTTTAATGACATCGTTACTTCGGAGGAGGAGCTCCGGACGTTATGCGGATTTCCGAAGGAATTGGTTAAGAACAAAGCGGTAACGGTCATAGACCGGCATTGCCGGGACTTTATTTCCAAGTCTCCGCTCATCTTCCTGTCCACCGCCGATTCGGCGGGCTCTTGCGATGTATCTCCGCGGGGAGATGCCGCCGGCTTTGTACACGTTATGGATGACCGCCATTTGGTTATTCCCGAACGTCCCGGAAATAAACGATTCGACTCTCTGCGGAACATTCTCGAAAATCCGAGGATCGGATTGATTTTTATGATTCCCGGGCTGGGGGAGACGTTAAGAATCAACGGACAGGCCTGGATCGTGAAAGATCGGGAGATCCTGAAGAATATGGAGGCTTTCGGAAAAGTTCCGGTGCTGGGGATCGGAGTGAAAGTCGAGGAATGTTATATGCATTGCGCCAAAGCATTCAAACGTTCGCATGTGTGGGACGATCACTACTGGCCGAAACAAGAGGAGTTGCCGAACCCGGCAAAAATTATCGCCGCCCATGCGGAAAAATTAAAACTTTCCGCCGATGAGGTGGCCGCTTCGCTAAAGGAAAGCTATGAGCAGCGATTATACTAAGCCGTCGTTAGGGCTTATCAAACGAATCGGTTACGCGGCAAGTGTGGTCACCGTTGGGTTATGGGCGGTTCTGCTGTGGTTTAATCCTTATTTTAACGGCTTGGATCGGATTAGCTTTTTGATTACATTGATTATGCTGGTTCTCCCGGCTGTTTTATTTTCCGTGGGTCTTGCTTTGTCCCGGAGTCTAATTTTATTGATTTCGTTCATCTGGAGTTTTCCGTACAGCTTGTATATGCTGCTGACACCCAGCATTTTTAAGCTGTTTGGCGTTACGTGCTTCATTTATTTATTGTGTTTCGTGCTGTTTCGAGTAAATAAGATAAAGTACTAAATTAGGCTCAACTTAAAATCGGTGTGTGATAACGGCGGCTGCTGAATGACGAACCGCCGCGGCTGGGCCTGCAAAATAGCGGCACTTTATGTTCTTATGATCCGGAGCCAGGCGTGTCCATCCCCATTAGCGGAATTTTTTGTTCTTATTTTTCCTTTAAGTGCCCCAGAAGGCGGCATTCCTTGAGCTTTGAGAAAATAGCGGCACAAATTTCCTCTATTTTCCCAAAATTGATGGATATCGCTGGAATAACGCCATTTATGTACTTATGTTTTTCTATGGAATTTCTCAGGGAGCCTGGTTTTTGCAGTTTTTCTGATATTGCTTTGTCAAATGCCGTTTCTATTTTGTGACATTAACAACCAGGAAAAGAAGTGATCCTTCATGGGCTATATTATGGATTTAAGAAAGATTGTGGGTACCAGACCCTTAATTGTGGTAGGGGCTTGTGTTGTGGTTATCGATGGCGACTTCATTTTGCTGGAGAGAAGAACGGATAACGGCATGTGGGGGTTACCCGGAGGATCGCTGGAACCTGGGGAATCGTTGGAGCAAGTGGCTAGAAGAGAATTGTTTGAAGAGACGGGGCTGGAGGCCGTTCAGCTTGAGTTGATTGATGTTTTTTCGGGGCATGAGCTTTATTACAAGTATCCGCACGGGGACGAAGTTTATAACGTGGTAACCGCTTATTTGTGCAAAACGTATCGCGGAACGATCCGTAAAGAGGATGCCGAAGTGGAAGAGATCCGTTTTTTTGAAGCCAATCAATTGCCGGACAACATCAATCCGCCGGATCGGCCGATCATCAGAGCATTTTTAAGTCTGCAAAATCATTTCTAAATTTGAGGGGGCGTTCAATCATGAAAATCGTTTACGCCCTATTCAATGGGATAACTTGCCTGGATTTGATTGGAGGAGAATCTTAGGCCTGCACTTGAAAGCCAGCCTAGGCTAAGGAATTTCTATAGCACACGCCTGTTCAAGGAATTTTTTGCTGTTTTTCAGAAAATGTAATACTATGGAAATAAAACGGAAAGGGATGGAAAAGGTGATTATTATTCATGCCGGGTTTCAAGTAGATCCAATGAAAGAAGCAAGTTTTTTGGAAGAGATTGCTCCGCTGATACAAGCTTCGAGAAATGAAGCCGGTAATATATCGTACCGTCTGTATAAAGATACGGAAAAAGAACATGCGTTTACGATGATTGAAGTCTGGGAAGATTCGGCTGCAGTGGATTCCCATAATTCCAGTGAACATTTTACCTCATTCGTGGCCAAGGCGAGTCAGTTTTTAACCGAACCGTTGGATATAAAAGTTTATAGTGGGCAACCCTTGACGTGATAACGCAGGGCCTTATCGGCCATCCTGGCGTTGAATGGTTGAATTTTAAAAACAGCTATGTTAAGATACAGATAATTTAAGTGACAGGAGCTGAAGAGGATAATGGATTTTTCTTGCTAAGAATCATAAAACAGCAAAGCGAAAATGGTTTCGCATGTTTTATTTTTCCGATGCAAGAAAGTTGCTTATCCTTTTCACTCAAACGGAATATCCTGATCTGATGCCATAAGTGGGCCAGATTTGCTGTATTTGATTTGAGCTGCGGGAAAGTAACTTTCTTGCGGCTCAAATTTTTTTTTTCAGGAGGATCATTTCATGTCATTAATTAAAGTGACGAATCTGACTTTTGCCTATGAGGGCAGTTACGATAACATTTTTGAAGACGTCAGCTTTCAAATCGATACCGCTTGGAAACTGGGCTTTACGGGGCGGAACGGCAGGGGGAAAACGACGTTTCTGAACCTGCTTCAGGGCAAATACGAATACAGCGGCCATATCTCCGCCGATGTTGGATTTGAGTATTTTCCTTTCCAGATTGAAAATCCGGAATATCTGACCATGGATGTCGTCAGCGAAATATTTCCGGACTATGTCAACTGGGAACTCATGCGCGAGCTGAATTTGCTGAAGGTGTCCGAGGATGTGTTGTACCGGCCGTTTGCGTCCTTGTCGAATGGCGAGCAAACAAAGGTAATGCTCGCGGCCTTGTTCCTGAAGGAAAACCGCTTCCTGCTCATCGACGAACCGACCAACCATCTGGACATGGAAGGGCGAAAGCTCGTGAGCGATTATTTGGCGGGCAAAAGCGGTTTTATTCTGGTCTCGCACGACCGGGCGTTTTTGGACAACTGCGTGGATCATATCCTGTCCATCAACAAAACGAATATCGAAATTCAGAAGGGCAATTTTTCCGATTGGTGGGAAAACAAACAGCTGCAGGATAATTATGAGCTTTCCGAAAACGAAAAGCTTAAAAAAGATATCAAACGCTTGTCGGAAGCGGCGAAACGGACGAGCAACTGGTCGCATGAAGTGGAAAAAACGAAAAACGGTACGAGAAACTCCGGGTCGAAGGTGGATAAAGGATATATCGGCCACAAAGCCGCCAAGATGATGAAGCGTTCCAAATCGATGGAGCAACGGCAGCAATCCGCCATTGATGAAAAGTCCAAGCTGCTGAAAAACATCGAAACGTCGGAGAGTCTAAAAATCACGCAGCTTACGTTTCATAATTCCCGGCTGGCCCAACTTGAGCGGGTTTCGATTTTTTACGGGGAGAAGGCGGTTTGCGAGGATATCAGCTTTACGCTCGAGCAAGGGGAGAGGGTTGCGCTTTCCGGGAAAAACGGCTCCGGCAAATCGAGCATCATGAAGCTTATTTGCGGCGAGGAAATCAGCTACACGGGAACGCTAAGAATAGGAAGTCAACTTAAAATATCTTATGTCAACCAAGATACTTCCCATCTCCAAGGCAATTTAACGGACTATGCCCGCAGTGAAGGAATTGATGAAAGCCTGTTTAAGGCGATCTTAAGAAAGCTGGATTTTTCCCGAATTCAGTTTGAAAAGGACATGGCGGCTTTTAGCGGCGGTCAAAAAAAGAAAGTGCTAATCGCGAAAAGCCTCTGCGAGCAGGCCCACCTTCTGGTATGGGATGAACCGCTGAATTTCATCGACGTCATCTCGCGCATGCAGATCGAAGAACTGCTGCTGCAACATGCGCCAACCATCCTTTTCGTGGAGCATGACCGCGAATTTTGCGACCGTATTGCCACCAAGATTGTCGAACTATAGAGTTGTCGGCTAAACGAAGAGGCCGCCTTAAAAGGAATTATCCTTTTGAGGGCGGCCTCATTCGTGTGCGCTAATCCGGCAGGATCAGGCCGACTGCGCTGTTCCCCATCGACTGGACGTAAATGCCAAGCTGTTCGGAAACAAAGCGGACGGGGACGAAGGTGGTGCCCCCGACCATCATCGGAGCCGCATCGGTCTCCACGCGTTTTCCGTTTACGAGGATGGTTTTTTCTCCGATCGTAAGTTCAAGCTCGCGGTTTTTCCCGTGAATCGTTACTTTGTGCGCCGATTTATCCCATTTCACGCCAGCCCCCAGCGTTTCCGACACGAACCGGAGCGGCACGTAAAATCTCCCTTTATTGTTGAAAGGGGCTTCGTTCAATTTTACAAATTTCCCCAAAACATATACATCCTGAGTCTGGCGGAACAAAATGTCCGGAAATGGCTCGTAGGTCGTAAACAGCACTTCGGCGCCTGCTTCCTTCAACCTTTGGATCACGGCAGCGGAGCCGGACGGTTCACGGTAATCGACGATATTGCCTTCGATATCGAGCAGCTTCAGTTTCGGGCCGGGCTGGACGCCTTCGAGCGATACGAGCAGATTATGGCTGAAATGGGCGTATTCAAGCTCAGGCCACGCCTTGATGACGGCGAGCGAAGACAGGCGATTGGCGGCTGCGTTAAAGGTGCGAAGCCGGGACAAGCCGCGCAGCGGGTCAACCGTTTCGATCTGGTTCATGCTGATATCGAGGGATTCCAGCTTCGTAAGCCCGGTTAGCGGCTCGACATCTTTCAAACCGACCGCCGGGAGCGACAGCCGGGTTAGATTCGGGAACGAGCTTACGGTTTCGGGATGCAGCAGGTTCGGATTTTGTCCCGCATCCAATTCTTCCAGGCGGGAAAGCGGCTTAATCGGAGCGAGGTCTGCCACGCGTGCCGCCTCCATGTTTAACTTAACGAGCCCGGTCAGCCCGCTTAACGGTTTCAGCCCGATCGGCTTCGGATGGGGGTTGTCGCTGGCGAGGGTCAAATCGGCGAACGACAGCTCCGTCAGTCCTTTAAGTCCGCGCAGCGGTTCCAAATCAACGAGCGGGTTCGTATCCAGCACGAGCTTATGGAGCTTCGGCAAGTGGCCGATGGGAGACAGCTCCGTGACATGGTTTCCGGTCAAATCCAGCTCTTCGAGGGAAGTCAGGCCGCCGAGCGGCTTAAGATCCGACAGCTCGCCGTTATACTGCAATGTCAATCGCTTCAGGTTGTTCAAGTTTTGCAAATCGTCAAGCGACTTAAGCGAAGCCGAAGATATGGTAAGATCCTCGAGTTTGCTTAGTTTACTTAGCGGGGCAACGTCTTTGATGCGATGCTCAGGTTGAAAAGAGTGTGTGTAGTCCGGTGCGATATACAGCCGTTGCAAATGGGCGAAATGCTGAAGCCCCTCAAGGCTTTGAATGCCGGGAAACATTCCGGCCGATCCGTCGCCCGCGCCATTTTGCGCACCCTCAGCCATGGCGTCATAGGACTTCGAGGTATCGATCTCCGTGATGCGTGCGGCGTCCTCGGCGGTAATCGGTCCGGAAGGTTTGCCGAGGAGGGAGCGGACGATTTTTTCCAGCACGGGGTCCTCAATGGTTATGGAGTCGGAAGAAGCCGCCGACGCGGCGGATGACAGGAAAAGCGGGATCGGCAGCAGCAGCAGCAAAAGAAAAAGCGTTTGTATCTTGACCAATTTAAAGCTCCATTTCATAGGAATTCACCTCTAAAATCTGAAAAATTCGGAACATCATTTAGACGGCGATATATGGAAAAAGTTTCGCTCCGTACTTAAGCGCCGGCAAAAGAACCGGCCAGGTTCAATCCATCCGCCTACACAGATCTCTTAAAGCGCACTGAAGCCTCGATTAAAATTTCAATATTAAATGGTTGCCATTCATGCTAATATCTACTTAGTCTATGATGTTTGTCACGGACAAAAGCGAGAATCTCGATATATTCCGTGAATTTAAAAGGAGGATGTATATGATGAAAAGTTTTTACAAAAAAGCTCTGATCCTCGGTACGCTGGGAGTGATGTTAACGGCAGGCGCAGCAGTTAATCCCGGGCAGGCGGAAGCGTCGACAGATCCGTATTTAGGCGAAATTCAGCTGTTCCCCTACAGCTTCGCCCCGGAAGGCTGGATGAAAGCCGAAGGCCAGGAGTTGTCGATTTCTCAAAACACGGCTTTATTTTCCTTGCTCGGAACAAAATTCGGCGGGAACGGTCAAACGACATTTGCGCTGCCGGACTTGCGCGGAGCTTCGCCGATGCCGGGGATCTCCTATTATATTTCTATAAACGGCCCGTTCCCGCCTCGTGAATAGGAATCGCAAACATGGAAGATGAGGTGAGGGCGTGGCGAAAACAAAGCGTAGAACACGTAAAAATATGAAACTCCGGTTCCTGATCCCGCTTTTGCCGGCCATTGGCGGGGCGATTTTAATGTTGGGTCAGGATGCGTCGGCGGCGGTGACTGTGAACGCAACGCTAGGCAAACCCGTAACTTCCAGCGGCTTTGCCGACCCGTACGAGCCGTCGAGGGCAGTGGACGGTTCCCTTCAGCCGACCAGCCGCTGGTACCAGGCAACCGCCGGAGAGAAATGGATTCAGGTCGATTTGGGAGATATTTATACGCTGAGTATTTGGAAGGTAACCGGCATGGGGCTTTACTATGAATGGTCCGGCGGATTGGACCCTTATCATTTTCATTTGGAAACAAGCTTGAACGGATCGAGTTGGAAGACCGTGGATACGGTGCAGGGCAACACTAATCCGCTCTTTCAACGGTCTCTGCCGCCGGTGGAGGCGCGTTACGTCCGGCTGGTGATCGATCAGGGGAATGCCGCCAACAATCAATGGGCGTCCGTGCTCGAATTTGAAGCTTATGGAGAATTGCTGACCGCGCCCGGGACGCCGGGTAATTTTGCGGGCGTCTTTCAAGATGGGGCTCCCAAGCTTAGTTGGGATGCCGCAGCAAAAGCGGCCTCTTATGAACTTAGACGAAACGGTACGCTGATTTATTCCGGACCGCTTACTTCTTATACGGATGCCGATGTCCTGCCGGCAGGAGAAATTACATACAGCGTTCAAGCGGTTAACGCCAAAGGAAGCAGCGCGGCGGCGGAAATCACCGTGAACGTTCCAAGCGAGGCGGAACGGGCTGACGAGGCCGCCGCGGCGCTGGAAATCGGATATGCGCCCGGCGACAGCGCTTCTGCGGTGACGCAGGATTTAACGCTTCCGCTTGCCGGATTAAGCGGGACAACCGTCAGCTGGAGCTCAAATGCTCCGGAAACGGCCGGTAATGACGGAAAGGTGACCCGACCGGCGTATGCTCAGGGGGACCGCGCGGTGGAAATGACGGCGGCGGTAATGCTGGGAACGTATAAGGTGACTAGGACTTTCAACATAACCGTGCTGAGGGAATCGGCCGAAACCGCTCTGGCCAGAGCGGAGCAGGAACTTACGCTCGGGGATCTGACGGCCGTCGCAGGCAACCTCGCACTGCCTGCAACGGGCTATGGCGGAACGCGGATCGAGTGGTCTTCCAGTGCGCCGGAGATCGTTGCGCCGGACGGAACGGTTCACCAGCCTGCTTATTCGGAGGGAGACCAAGATGTCACGCTGACCGCTGTGCTGAGGCTGGACGGTCTGGAGCGGGTCAAGACGTTTAACGTTCATGTCCTGAGCCTCCCGATCAGCGATGAAGAAGCAGTGGCGGCCGCATATCAGTCGTTGACCTTGCCCGTAACGACGGTGACGTACGATCTGGATTTGCCGGACCGCGGGGCAAACGGTGTTTTCATGAACTGGAGCTCGTCGCATCCTGAATTTCTGAACTCGGAAGGACAGGTGACCCTGCCGAGTTATACGGATGGGGATCAGAACGTGACGCTGACGGCGACGATTTCAAGAGGAGCGTATTCGCTGACCAAGGCGTTCCCGCTGCTGCTTCCCGCTCAGCCGATTCGCCCGGATGAGGCGGCACGGCTGGCGGCGGATTCGCTAGTTCTCAATTACCCTGCGGGGATTAAAGATTCCATCAACCTTCCCCGCTCGGGTCCCTTTGACACTACAATCGAATGGGCGTCCGATCGGCCGGAAGTGTTGGATGCGGACGGCCGGGTCAACAGGCCAAGGTACACGGACGGGGATGCCGAGGTTCACTTGACGGCAACGGTGTCCAAGGATGCGTCTGCCGTGCAGAGAACGTTTCGGCTCACCGTACTTAAAGCTCTGCCGAACACGCCTTATATTCGCCTCAGCGGAACGAATCCGGTGCTGCTCGAAAGCGGAGACAGCTTTACGGACCCTGGAGCGACCGTCGTCGATAGCGTTTATGGGAGCATTCTGGCGGAAGGGATAACCGGAACGGGTTTGGTGGATATAAATACCCCCGGTATTTATTCGCTAAGCTATGATTATAGCGGCGATGGATGGACGGCGGAAGGCGCCGTGCGCGAAGTTCATGTACGGCCGCGCCCGGTGTCGGCTGCGGCCGCAAGCAGCGGCGTAGCAGGCTCCGTCCATGTGAGCGGAGCGGTCCCGGGCGCCCGGCTTGGACTGTATAACAGCGATGGGCGGCTGGCAGCTGATGGCACGGCGTCCGCGGAAGGGACGTACACATTTACTTTGCTTGCGGAAAACGGGTACTATGTGCTGCAAACGGTGAACGGTATGGCAAGTTCCCCGTCCGCTCTAATATATGTAAAGCTTCTTACGGCAGCGGACGTAGCGGCGGCAATCACAGCCGTCCCCGGCCCGGGCGAAGCGGATACGAAACTGCAGCTTCCGGCAGTGCCGGACGGGTTCACGCTTGCGATCTCCAGCAGCAGTCATCCGGAGGTCGTGCAAACGGACGGAGTCATCCATCGTCCGGCACGCGCTACTCAGGTTACGCTTGTATTGCAGGTAATCAAGGTTTCGGACGGCTCCGGCGCGCTGACCGTCCCGATCGCGATTACGGTTCCCGGCGTTCGAACCGGCGGCGGGGACGACGACGGCGGTCAGAACAGCGGGAGACGGAGCGGCGGATCGGTCAGCAGTTCAACGCTTCAAAAATCGTTCCTGTACGAACAAGGCCGTTTGGTCGTGGTTTATACGCCTTCGGCCGCATATTTGGAGCAACGGATCCGCCAGGCTGAGCTTTCCGGCGCAGACCAGGCTTCCATTGAATTAACGAATGAGACAGGCGCCAGCCGAGTGATCATTGCTTCCGATCTTTTGCACAAATTCGATCAAGCCGGCGCTTCCATCGTGTCCAGATACGCGACGTTCCGCCTTTCAGAAGAAGATCTGCTAAAACTGGCCGTAGAAGGGCGAAATCTGGAGGTCACTCTTGAAGCGGAAAGCGGCGCCGGTTCGGAATTGCTCAGTTCATGGGCTTCCGGCGAAGGGCTATCGGCGGCGGGAGCCGCGGTGCGGATTAGCGCTGCGGTGACGGGAACGCCGCGAGTCGTTCTGCCGCTTGATCAGAACTCTGCCGCATTACCGGCCAACGGGGGAACGGCGGATGATCCGTTTATACTGGCTTATTACACTGACGGTACGAGAGAGAAGCTTCCTGCCGCATTCGTTTATGATGACGTTGGCCGCATCGTTGGCGCTGCCTTTGATTTGACGGCATCGGGCACTTTTGCGATGGCCGTCAGTAGAGATGCGGCGGCGCCTTCCGAAGGCGTGAAGCCGCCGGAGGCTTCCGGAAGCGGGGCAGCCCCCGAGCACAGCTGGAGCGATGCGCGGGAGCACTGGGCGGACGGCGCGCTGCGGGCGCTGGCTGTACGCGGATGGATGCAGGGTTACGGAGATGGCACGATTCGGCCGGACCGGCCGGTAACGCGCGCCGAGTTTGTTTCGGTCCTGGCTAAAGCGCTGAGTAAAAACACGGATGAAGGAGGAAGCGCTGCGTTTGCGGATCTGGAAGGCCACTGGGCGGCCTCAGCCGTACAGGACGCCTACGCCCAAGGCTGGATCAACGGCGTATCCTCCGAATCGTTTGCCCCGGATGCGCCGCTGACCCGGGAACAGGCGATCGTGATTTTGGTGAAGGCGCTGGGAGCGAGTTCGCCGGATTCGAACCAGAACCTGTTGAATAGATTCACGGATAGAGATCAAATCACCGCTTGGGCCGCTTCGGCGCTGCAGCAGGCGGCTGCTTCCGGATGGATCGTCGGTTATCCGGACGGTACGCTGAAGCCAAGCGGAACGCTCAGCAGGGGCGAAACCGCAGAATTGCTGATCCGGGCATTTGGCCTAGAGTCATAAACCCATTAAAGAGCACGGTTACTTGGACAACGGGTAACCGTGCTTTACATTTCTTGCCATCCGATTCCATGTCTTGATTTAAGATTACATTAAGGTTGCATAGAAACCGGATTAAGATTGCTCCGGTACGCTTATAGCGTACTTTATAAGCGAAGGGAGAGAGCAATCAATGAACATGTGGCGGACGTTCCGCGCCAAAGCGGCCGTTGCCTTGGGGATCGTGATGATCACAGGCGCTATCGGCGGCGGAGGGAGTGCCGGATTGCACAATACCGCTTCCGCAGCGGAAGAGGGGCCGCGCGATCCCGAAGAAGTGGGGCGGTTTTTCGATGAATTTTTCGCGGATCCTGAAATTGCCCAAAATATGGCCGGAGCCGTGGTTATGGTCGTGAAGGGCGATCAAGTCCTGGCCGCAAAAGGGTACGGATACGCGGATACGGCAAAAAAGCTGCCCGTGGATCCGGAGCGCACCGTATTTCGAATCGCTTCGGTTTCGAAAGTGATTACCGCTACGGCGGTAATGCAGCTGGCAGACCAAGGGAAAATCGACCTGGACGGGGATATAACGCCCTATTTGGGCGGCGTCCGCATCCCCAATAAAACGAACGCGCCGCTGACGATGAAAAGCTTATTAACGAACAGCACCGGATTCGACTACGGGGACACCTCCGAACTAACGTCGCCGGATTTGAAGCGGGAGGTTTCTTTAAAGTCTTTCATTAAAGATAATGTTCCCACCGTCGTTCAGGAGCCCGGCAAATACTACCGCTATGACAACCTCGGTTTTACGCTGCAGGGATATGCCGTTGAGCAGGTTGCGGGCCAGCCTTTTGAAGAGTATGTCCGGGAGCATATCTTTGAACCGCTTGGGATGGCAAGCAGCGGCTTTCGGTTTACGCCGAAAATCAAGGAGCAGCTGGCCGTCCCCTACGATGTGACAGGCAAGCCAATTCCGCAATATGCTACCGTTCCGACCGTGCTTCCTGCCGGCGGCATGTTTTCGACCGGCTCCGATATGGCGAAATTTATGATCGCGCATCTGAACGGCGGCAAGCTGGGAAACGCCAAGATTTTGGATGCGGCGTCGGCGGCGGAAATGCATCGTCCGCAGCTTGCCATCCATGCGAAGCTGCCGAACATGGCGTACGGGTTCGAATATTCCAACCGCCAAATCTATAACGGGCGTTATGTGGTGGAAAAAGGCGGGGATATGGACGGATACCATAGCGGCATGTGGCTGCTGCCGGAGGAAAAGGTCGGCGTATACGTCAACGTGAATAAGGATTTTGACTTCCGGGTTCCGTTGTTCGAAGCTTTTATGGATCATTATTATCCGGAGAAAACCGCTGCCGGGGAACTGCCGCCTAACACCGATCAGCAGTCCTTGAAGCCATTCGAAGGCGTCTACAGCGACCTGCGGAACCGGATGTGGACGACCCGCGTTCGTACCGAAGGCGGTCTGCTGATCGCGACCGACCCGCTGGGCGAACACCGGCTGCGCGCGATCGAACCACTGTTGTTCGAAGACGAAAACGGCGTAAAAGCCGCGTTTAAGCTGAATGACGACAACACGGTGCGGGCTTTTTATTACGATCAAAAATCGGACAGCTGGTCGCAAAAAATGCCCGAGCCCCGGCAGTATCCGGATATTGGCCCGGACCACCCTTATGCCGCATATATCAGCCACCTGCGCCAGCTTGATATCATCGGCCGGGAAAGCGGGGAGGCGGCATTCCGGCCCGAAGAGCCGATCACCAGAGGCGAGTTCATCGGCTGGTTCATCCGCTGGACCGGGATCGCTCCGTCAAGGCAAAATCCGGTATTCGCGGATATCGCCGGCAGTCCGTATGCCCAAGAAATTCAAGCCGCTTATGAATTCGGTATTATCAAGGGGGCGGGCGGGGGCAAGTTCCATCCGTCCAAGCCGATCACCCGGGAGGAAGCGGCCAGCCTGGTCTGGAATATGGCAGTCGCTTACCTGCATGCGGCTCCGAGGGAAGCGAAGCTAAGCGGGACAACCGGCCCGTGGGCGCTTGAAGGAGTTCGTTACGTTGTGGCGAAAGGATTATATGGGCCGGAAATCGCCGGCTCGCCGGGCAGCGCTCTCGACTACCGGTCGCGGGAGCCGATGCTCCGGCAAGAAGCGGCTGCGCTGTTGTCGAAGTTCGCGGATAACTTATACTGATGGAATAGTAAAGTCCCTTTTGTTTGCAGAGCCGCTACTGTGAACAAAAGGGCACATTTACGTATACGGGGTGAGGGGAATAAAAGCGATTTTGATCATTGACGACGAAAAAGAAATCCGCGAGCTGCTGGGGATCTACCTGAAAAATTACGGTTACGGCACTTTTGAAGCCGAAAACGGACAGGAAGCGCTTGAGCTTTTTCAAAAAGAGAAGATCGATCTGGTCCTGGCCGACGTGATGATGCCGGAAATGGACGGGATTGAATTGCTCCGGAAAATGCGGCAGCACTCCCATGTCCCTTTTCTGTTTATTTCCGCCAAATCCGACGATATGGACAAAATTAACGGGCTCCAGCTTGGAGCGGATGATTATATCGGCAAGCCTTTTAATCCGCTGGAAGTCGTCAGCCGGGTTCAGGCTTTGTTCCGCCGTGCGGATTCGTATCATACTCCGGAACAACGGGAACAGGAGCTTATCGAGATCGGCGACGTCGCCCTGGATCTGCTGAGCTGCAAGCTGTACAAGCAAGGAGAGTATAGAGAGACGACTTCTTATGAATTTAAAATTTTGGCGCTGCTGATGAGAAACGCGGGACGGGTTTATACGAAAGCGCATATTTACGAGCAGGTATGGGGCGAGGAATATATGGGGGATGAAAATCTGGTGATGGTCTATATCAGCAAAATCCGCGACAAGATCGAAGACAACCCCCGAAAACCCGTTCATCTCGTGACGATTAGGGGGCTTGGCTACCGTTTTGAAAAAGCATAACCGACATGGAGGCAAGCGGCCGCTCAAACGTTTGTTTCTGTTGAATTACACCGCGATTACCGGCCTTGTGCTGGCGGCGATCATCTTGGCTTTGCTCAATATGGATTTCCTGATGAACCGTTTTTTCGACAAAACTCCGGATTTCAAGCAAATCAGTGCGGGCGATCTGTACGAAGCGGACGGGACTTTAAACGGAACCTTGCTCAACCGGTACAGCGGCTGGCTGGAGCTTTTGGATGAAGCGGGGAATGTCATCGCCACGGAAGGGCAGAAACAGGACGATATCACTGCCTACAGCGGGGACCGGCTTTTTGCCGAAATCGATATGTACCGTAATGATCGCTATATTACCTATCATCCTTATTCGGTGGAAGGACCCAATGGCGAACGGTACGTCCTATTATGGAAAACCCCGGAACTAAACGATAAGATGCTACTTGCCGTCGGTATTTTTGCGGTGTCCCTGCTCGTGTTCCTGATGGGGGCTCTGTTCTTCTACACGCGGTATTCCGTCCGGCAGATGAAAAAGCCGCTCCAGCAAATCGCCCAAGGCATCGGGGAGATGGAACGGTTCCACTACGAGAAGCGGCTCCATTTTGACGCGGAACAAGAATTTGCGGAAATTCGCGACGCTTTTAACGACATGGCCGAACGTCTGCAACTGGCATCCGCAGCCAAAGAAACGGCCGAGAGAAACAAGCAAAATCTGCTGCTGCACTTGTCTCATGACCTGAAGACGCCGATTACGTCGATATTGGGTTACTCCCAGCTACTGCTGGACAACCCGCCGGCGGACGAAAATGAGCGGCGGAAATATGTCCAATACATTCACGATAAATCCTCCTATATGAGCAAACTGATCCTGGATTTGTTTGAGCTGGCGAAATTGGATGACGAGCACCTCAAGCTTAATTTGCAAAAAGTGAATCTGACCAAATGGTACCAGCAAAAAATCGCGGAATTTTACCCCGAAATTGAACACCACGGCTTCCGCTTGCGGGCGGAAATTCCGGAAACTCCGCTGCATGTCATGATGGATCTGGTGCATATGGACCGCGTAGCCGCCAATTTGATCGGAAATGCGCTGAAGTATAATCCGCCGGGGACCGAACTTTATGCGTCATGCGAGGAACAGGACGGGAAAGCCATTCTATGGCTCGGGGATAGCGGCTTAGGTTTTCCGGAGCGGGAAAGGGAGCGGCTGTTTGAGGAATTTGTCCGCGGCTCTTCTTCCGGCAAGGAAGGTACGGGACTGGGGCTGGCGATATGCCGAAAAATCATCGAGCGTCACCAAGGCGTCATGGAGCTTGTGAGCACTGCCGATTATCCGACAATGTTCCGGATTTATTTGCCAAGCGCAAGCGTTCAATCTCCATAAAAACCACACACTTTCTTCATTTTCTCTGTTTAAAATAGTTATCACCTAATAACACTAATTAGGTAATAATGAGAATTTGCAGGAGGTTTGCATGAAGAAATCTGTCAAGCTTGGCGCGGCGGTTTTGGCTGCGGTGTTTGTGTTGTCGGCATGTACCAATACGGGCGGCAAGGAAGCGGCGGGGGAAGCGAAGCTTGAAGGCTCCGCCGCTCAAACCGCGAATGAATCCAAAGCGGATGCGACCACGGTGGCTGCCCCCTGGATCGCCTCCAAAAATACGACCCGGATCAACACCGATGATCCCGTGAATGCGGCGGTGGCGGTTTCTCGTTCGCTATGGATGGCGACCGGCGAGGATAACCGGCCCGGAAGCGTCATTCTCACCTCTGCGGACCCTTGGCAAAATGCCGCGGTCAGCGCCGATTTGATCCATCATCCCAGTAACGGCCCGATTTTGTTTGTGAACAAAGACGGCGTTCCCGAAGCCACGGCAAATGAACTAAAAAGACTCCAGCCCAGCGGTGTGGCATCCAACCAGGGCGTTCAGGCGATTTTGGTGGGGGATCTCGGACAAGGCGTTGAAGATCAGGTGAAGGAGTTGGGCTTCAAAACGGACAAAATCGCCGCCGACAATCCCGCAGCTTTGGCCAAAGCGATCGATGCCTATTACGCAAAAGTAGCCGGGGACAATCCTTCCTCTGTGATCATCGGTTCCATGGACAGCCAGGAGTACACCATGCCGGCTATCAACTGGATCGCGCATATGCCCGAACCCCTTCTGTACGTCAAACAGGACGAAATCCCTCAGGAAACCAAAGAGGCCTTGCAAACACGGGGAGGCAAGGCGAATATTTACATATTGGGTCCCGAATCCGTAATTTCGGCCAAGGTTGAAAGTGAACTAAAGTCATTCGGCAATACGGTGCGCATCTCCGGAGATGATCCCTATGCCAATGCGATCGCTTTTGCCAAATATAAAGATGAGCAAACCGGGTTCGGGTGGGGGATCACTACGCCGGGCCACAACTTTTCTTTTGTGAACGCCGCTTCGCCGTCATTGGCTATTGCGGCCGCCCCTTTCTCGCACTTGGGAAAACACGCTCCATTACTGTGGACCGATCGGGAAGGGATGCCTGAATCGGTGATGTCCTACGTGATGTCCGTTCAGCCTACGTATGATCAGACCCCGACGGAAGGCCCCTACAATCATGCCTGGCTGACGGGATCGGCGGCAACGATTAGCGAGAAGGCGCAGGGAGAAATCGATTCGATGCTGGAAATCACGGCCAAGTCGGGAGCAGGGCATGGAAGCATGCACGGAACGAGCCACTGACAAATGCAGCTGCCTTTTTAGCAGACACGGTTCTTTAGAATCGTGTTTGCTTGTTTATCCGCTGTTTCCACATCGTTTCTACACATTCCTTCTATAGAATGGACTTATCAAGGATTGAAATGTTGAAGGAGGAAGGCAAGATGGATTGGTCTTGGTTGCTGGTGCTGGTTTGTCCGCTGATGATGATTTTTATGATGTTTGGCATGAAGGGGCATGGGCATTTTCATGGGCGAGGGGATCATGCGCATCATTCGCCAAACGAACAAGCGATTCGGGCGGAACTGGACGAGCTTAAAGCGCAAAACGAACAAATAAAGCAAGCGCTCCAAAAACTGTCCCGGTAAATTAAGCTATAATATTATGTATGCGTAAGTAAGGGAGTGGCCGCAGTGTCAAAGCTACAGGTGCTGGTTGTGGACGATGAATGGAATATGCGCAATTTGCTGCGTATCTATTTGACGCGGGAAGGATTTGAGGTGAAAGAGGCGGCAAATGGCTACGAAGCCTTGGGCATGGCGGAAAAACATCGGTTTGACGTCATTTTGCTGGACATTATGCTGCCCGATATGGACGGGTGGCAAGTTTGCAAAAAGATCCGGGAAAATGACAACGTAGCCATTCTTATGCTCACCGCACGTTCCGAAACCAAGGATAAGGTGCATGGGCTTGGCATCGGCGCGGACGACTATTTGACCAAGCCGTTCGAACAGGAGGAATTGCTCGCCCGGGTGTACGCCTTAATCCGCCGTGCGGCAATGACGGAAACCGCCATCAAACCGGAGCCCGTATTGGAGTTTGGCCATCTTCGAATCCTCCCTGAAGGCAGGGAGGTTTATATCCATGACACCCCGGTGGAGTTCACACTCAAAGAGTTCGATTTATTGCTGACGCTTGCTAAAAACGGGCAACGCGCGTTCGGCCGCGAGCAATTGGTGAACTTGATTTGGGGAAGCGAATACGAGGGGGAAGTCCGGGTCGTTGACACGCATATTAAAAATATCCGGGATAAGACCCAAAAAGCCGGACTCGGGTTTAATCCGGTTCAAACCGTTTGGGGAGTAGGTTATAAATGGAACGGGGCGGGCAGTTCCCAATGAGCGGGAATAAAATAGGCTTCAAGCTCGGCCTTGTCATTCTCGGGGCGTTTGTCGTGGTGATTGTGTCACTGGGGCTCTCCATCGACCGGATGTTTACGAATTTCTATAGTGCGGAAATGAGAACGGAGGTCAACGAACTAACGACCCATTTCACCGCGATGAGCGAACCGCCGGATATGCTGTCCGAAGAAACGATGCTGAAATTCGCCGATTTTTCCAATGTCAGCGTCCTCTATATTAACGAGCAAGGAAACGTGCTGGCGAATTCCGGGCCTTACGATATGACGAACCGTACATTTATTAAGCCAAGGGACGTTGAACTGCTGTTCGCCGGGCGGACGGTCGAGTCGGAATATGCCAATCCGAATGGAGCCCGGTATTTTATCGCGGCCAAACCGATATTTGATGCAGCCGGGAAAAATATTACGGCGGCCGTCTACGTCTTGTCTTCGACCAAACATATGGGTGAATCGCTCTCAGCGGTAAGGGGCGTTCTGGTTCTGGCGGGAGTGGGGGCACTTCTGCTTGCCTTGGCAATTGCCTGGATTATGGCCCGGATTTTGTCCAGGCCGCTAGTGCAGATGCAGGTTGCGACCCGCAACATTGCCAACGGCGAGTTGGAAACAAGATTAGCGATTCGGCGGAACGATGAAATCGGGATGTTGGCGGATTCCATCAATCATCTGGCCGTGGAGCTTCAGCGGTACCGGGACACGCGGCAGGAATTTTTTGCGAACATATCCCACGAGCTGCGGACTCCGATCACCTATTTGGAAGGATACGCGAAAGTCCTCAAAAACCGGCTCTACGATACGGTGGAGGAAAGGGACCGGTATTTGGATATTATCCACGAAGAGGCGTTGCGATTACAGCGCTTGGTTAATGATTTGTTTGAGCTGGCCAAAATGGAAGAAGGAAAAATCGCGTTGTCCCTGGAATGGATCGATTTGGCGGAAATTGCCGATAATGCGGTACGCAAAGTGCAGCTGAAAGCGGAGGATAAGGGGCTGCGGCTGCAGACGATAATCAAGGATGCCATTCCTTTGGTTTACGGGGACGGCTTGAGGACGGAACAGATCGTGCTTAATATCCTGGAAAACGCGGTGCGTTATACGGAAAAGGGCGGCATCACCGTTGAGCTGGATCAAACCCCGGCATATGTATTTTTGGCCGTCCAGGATTCCGGCATCGGAATTCCCGCAGACGAGCTCCCGCTGATTTTCGAGCGGTTCTATCGCGTGGAGAAATCGCGCTCGCGGCAGCATGGGGGCACGGGGCTTGGGCTGCCGATCGCCAAAAAACTGGCGGAGCTGCAGGGAGGGGAACTTTTGGTCAGCAGCAAGGTTGGCCAAGGAACGAGATGCGAGCTTCGCTTTGCATCCGGGCAGCGGGAGGAACCGGCATGAGAAAAACGGAATGGCTTATCGTTACGTTGATTATAGCTATGGGGCTGTCGTGCTTGTTCCTTTCGGCCTCCTCTTTTCGGGAAGTGTCTTTGCTTCAGCTCGGGCGATCCTTGGGACGAACTTGTCTTCCGATGATGGCCGCGGTAGGAATCGTAGGGTTTGTTTACTGGTGCATTCAAAGAAAACGGAAATAAAAATGATAGTAAAGGCTAGCAGCAAGGAGTAATCGGTTTCATTGACAATACGGGTGCGATAAGCTATAATTCATTGAACAAATGTTCAGTGAAATGAGGGTTGTTGCGTATGAAAGGGCATGTTGAACGTAATATGCGGCAAGAACAGGCGGCCGAAACGCGTGAGAAGCTGTTGGCCACCGCAAAAACCTTGTTTGCGGAAAACGGGTTTCATGCAACCCCCGTTCGGGCGATTAACCGGAAGTTAAAAATGGGGGACGGCATTCTTTATCATTACTTCCCCGGCGGCAAAAGGGAATTGCTGACGGTCTTGCTGCAAGAAAGCTTTGAAAAACGAATCTTGATACTGAATCAATCCATAGAAGAAGTTGAGCAGATGCCGCTCCAAGATGTATTATACTTTGTTTTTACCAGGGCGGAAGAATTGCTTATGACCGACAAGGAATTGCTGCGGATTCTGATTCGGGAAAGCGATGTTTTGGACCTGGAGGAGATGACGGAACTCTCAAGCATCGTTCAGCAGCGGGTAGCTTGGCTTACCGGTGTTTTGGAACGGCGGTATGAAAGGGGAGAGATCCGCAAAATGGATTTCCGGATGTCCGCCATTCAACTGATGTCGATGTCCTTGCTTATGGTGATCAGCACCTTTATCGGCATTAATTTAATGGGTGAGGTTGACTCCTCCAACTATCGCAAACAGGTTATCCGTTATCTTCTGGAATCCTGGAAAAACACGGATTAACGACCCGTGCAATTCGATCAGATTATCCTAAAAAACAACTGCTCGCTTGAGTTGGTTGTTTTTTTATTTTATGGATTGACGATGTTCATCCAATCTGAGTATAATTTCATTACACAATCGTTCAATCAATTAAAAAAATGCTGCGGGAGAGGTAATAAAAAAAAGTAGGGGTTAACTTGTTGCGCTCTTTAATTCACCAATCGTTCAATCAAATGAAGGTTGGTTTTACATAAATAGGGATTACAAAGGGAGAGTAGAGAGAATGAATAAAGAGGCCTTGAGGAAGTTATTGAACCGCAAGAACATCATGTATGTTCTGCTGGTTATCGCGCTGGTGTTGGGCGGCACTTTAATGGCGCTGAAAGGGAAGGACGCCGTCACCGTCGCCGCCTCGGAGAAAAGCGCGCTGCTTGCGGCCGATTCCGTCAATCAGGCCTTCCAAGGCGTCGGCGGCAAAGTCGTATCCATTGCGGTGGAAGAACAGCAGCATGTAAAAAAGGGCAAAGTCCTCATGCAGTTGGATACGACGGACATCGACCTGCAAATCGCCAAACTGGAGGGCGATATCCAGCAGGCGAAATTAAAAATTGAGCAGGCCCAAAAATCGCTTGACGTCCAATCCGAAAAAATCGTGACCCAAGAAAAGCAAAGCGAGCTGGATCTGGAAGGGGCGAAGGCGGCGGAAAGCCAGGTCATAAAAGGCACGCGTTCCGAAGATATCGAAAGGCAGGAGCTGGCGGTCGAAGCCGCCGTGGAATCGGCCGAGGCCGCCAAAGCCGCCGTGGAATCGGCCAAGAAAAATTTGGCGGTAGCGGAGCTTTCCCTAAACGCCAAGCAAAAAAGCGCCGATTTGGCCCAAACCGGCTACGAGCGGATTAAGAACCTTTACGAAAACGGGCTCGTGGCTCAGACCGATCTGGAATCGGCCGAAAATCAGCTCGAGAACGCAAACATCGCCTTAGAAACGGCGCAAAATCAAGTTGACGTGGCCAATAATCAGGTGGTTTCCGCCGAAAAGCAGCTCGCCGTGGCCAACAACTCGGTTGCCCAGCAGCAAACGGCGCTCGACAAAATGAAAGCAGGCGCAACCGCCGAAGAAAAAGAACAAGCGCATATCAAAACCGAAAAAGCGAAGGAAGCGCTGAATTCAATTGCCCAATCAAAGGAAGAAGTCGAAAACGGCAAATACAATGTCGACTTGCTTAAGAAGCAAAAAGAAGCGCTTGACGTTCAATATAAAACCTTGAAGCTGCAGAAAGAACGGATGACGCTCGTCGCTTCCACAGACGGAAAGGTGACGCGCATCGTGCCGAAAGTCGGAGAACTTGTATCGACAGGCGGCGTGGGAGCCGTGATTGAGACCGATCAGCTTTATTATGAAGTGTACGTAAACGAAACGGATGTTTCGCATTTTAAAGTGAGCGGCCATGTAAATACCCATATCAAAGCGCTGAAGCAGGACGCCAAGGGAGTCGTCAAATCCGTGACGCCCGCGCCGCCATACGCCGGCCTTCGGATGAGCCGGGAGAAGGGACTTTCCGATTTAACCTCGTATATCGTCCGCATCGAAATTGACCGTACGCCGGAGCTATTGCCGGGTATGACGGTAGAGGTTAAGGCTCGATGAAAGCTTTTATCGAGGAATGGAAGCTGCTGATGAGCGGCAAATCTGTCGTGATCTTTATTCTAACGCCGATAATTATGGCTTCGGTATTCGGATACGTATTCAAAAACAACCAGATTAACGAAGCACCGCTCGCCGTCGTCGACCTGGACCACAGCAAGTACAGCCGCGAGCTGATCGGCAAACTGGACGCCTCTCAGTACATTTCCGTTGAGGGCGTGTTCGACAATGACATCGATCCCGATATGCTGCTGTACAACGAGCGATACGCCGCAGTGCTGTATCTTCCCGCCGGTCTGGAGCGGAACCGGACGCGCGGGGTACAAACGAACATCGGGTTTTATGTCGACAACATTGTGACAGGCGCGGTGGGTACTCTGCGAAGCGGCGTCAGCGAGGTCATTACAACGGAAAACGCGGCGTTATCCACGGGCAGCCTGATGGCGATGGGGCTATCGAACAGCGCGGCTACAGGAATGATGACCAGTTTAAACCTGCAGCAGCGGACGCTGTACAACCCGACGAACAGCACGATGACGACATCCGTGGTGGGCTTTGTCAACACGGCGATGATTTCCCTTTTGGGAAGCGCGGCGCTGACGATCGTGCCCCGGCTGCGCGAGGCCGGACGATTAAGCGAAGCTCTGGCAAACCCGCTGCAGCTCGTGCTGCGTATTGTCCCCTATTCGCTGGTAGGGTGCGTTTCTTTCATCATGAGCTTTGGCATTTTAAAACAGGTAGGCGGCATGAGGTTTGAGGCAACCGCTTTTGAAATGTTCATTCCATTCTTCATTTATACGGTGCTGCTCAGCCTTTTCGCCATGATTATCGGCTGGACCGCCGCTAATCCGGCTAAGGCCGGCAAGCGCACCATTATGATTATATTGCCCTCCTTTTTGTTAAGCGGGGCCAATTTCCCGGTCTTGATGCTGCCGGAGCCGCTGCAATTTTCCAGCAAATTTCTGCCTTTGTTTTGGCAGCTTGAATTTATAAGAGGTCTGGCTTTCCGGGGAGGGAAACTTCAATATTTCATCCCGCAGTTTGGTGAGGCGATATTGCTGATGGGCGGGATGTTGGCCGTGGTATACCTGCTTGTGCTTAAGGAGCGGAGAGCGGAACACAAGCTGCACCGCAGTGAGGAGAAGGGCTCCTTATCCGCTCCGGCTTCATCCCAATCCATAAGTTTATGAAAAAAGATTACAGCGGGAGAGTGGAGCATGAACAAAATCAAACGGACGACGGAAGAGGTTAAGGGGCCATGAAGGCTTTTATCGAGGAATGGAAGCTGCTGATGAGCGGCAAGTCCGTCATTGTCTTTATTGTGATGCCTCTGATTATGGCTGCCGTATTCGGCTATGCCTTCAAAAACAGCCAGATTAACGAAGCGCCGCTTGCCGTCGTCGACCTGGATCACAGCAAGTACAGCCGCGAGCTGATCGGCAAGCTGGACGCTTCCCAATACATTTCCGTGGAAGGCGTGTACGATAATGTGATCGAACCCGACATGCTGTTTTATAACCAGCATTACGTTGCGGCCTTGTATCTTCCTGCCGGTTTGGAGCAGAACCGCAATCGCGGCGCATCAACGAATATCGGTTTTTTTGTCGACAACACGATTCCTGCCGCGGTAGGGTCCATTAGAAACGGCGTCAACGAAGTCATTGCGGCGGAAAATGCCATGGTATATACAGGGAGTCTAAAGGCGATGGGGCTATCGGACGGGGCGATCGCGGGCCTCGGGACCAATATGAACCTGCAGCAGCGGCTGCTCTACAACCCGACAAGCAGTATGATGATGTCGACCGTGCTCGGCTTTGTCAGTGTTATTTTAATTATGCTGCTGGGAAGCGCGACGCTGTCGATCGTACCGCGGCTGCGCGAAGCCGGCCGGCTTGGGGAAGTATTGGCAAACCCGCTGGAGCTGCTGCTTCGCATCCTTCCTTATTCCTTGCTGGGCTGCGTTTCGCTGTTCCTGAGCTTTGGCGTTTTAAAGCAGGTTGGCGGCCTAAGGTTTGAAGCAAACCTGTTTGAAATGGCGATCCCGTTTTTCATCTACACGTTATTGCTTAGCTTTTTTGCCATGATTATTGGCTGGACCGCTGCCAGTCCGGATAAAGCAGGCGGCCGCACCATCATTTTGATCCTGCCCGCCTTTTTGCTGAGCGGCGCGATGCTTCCCATTAAGATGCTGCCGGAACCTTTGCAATTCGTAACCGACTTTTTGCCTTTGACCTGGCTGCTGCTGTTCTTGCGCGGTATAGGATTCCGGGGAGGAGACTTGTCCTATTTTATTCCGCAGCTGGGAGGGGCGATTTTGCTTCTGGCCGGGATGATGGCCGTCGTGTATCTGCTTGTGCTGAAAGATAGAAGAGCGGAGCACAAGCTGTCCCGCAGCGAAGTGCAAGCACCGCCGCAAACGCTCGGAACGGGAATGTAAAATCGGCATTTGCCCAAGCAGCCCGTGAGCCATTTGAATACGTTAAACTAGACTAACTGGAAAAGGTGGTGAATTGATTATTCATGCACTATTTGGAAATGTTGTCTAGATTAGGCGAAGGGAGTGCCCATCCCGGCGGATTTGCGGCAACGATCGAGCAATTTAACAAGTATAAACCGTCGGTGGATGGGACCATTCTGGAAATCGGCTGCGGTACGGGAAGAACGGCGTGTTATTTAGCCGAACAGGGGTATCGGATCGTTGCCGTGGACATACAACCTGACATTTTGGCCAAAGCGAAAAAGCGGGCATCCGCCATGGGGGTGGAAGTGGATTTCCAGCTTGCCGACGCTCATGCCCTGCCTTTTTCCGATGAATCCTTCCATGCCGTTCTGGTTGAATCCGTCACTAATTTCACGCAAGCAGAGCAATCGTTATCCGAGTATTTTCGGGTGTTGAAATCCGGCGGGGTATTTTACGATCGCGAGATGTTTGTCCGGCCTTCGGCCCCTGCGGAAATCGTATCGGAGCTAAGATCATTTTTCCCCGCGCCTTCGATCATGAATAAGGATGAGTGGAGCGTGATATTAACGGACCGCGGCTTCACTCGTATCGAATTTCTCGAAATGAGCGAGATGGGGGATGACAAACTGGGGCAACAATACGAATATCCCGATGATCATCAAATCATTGATGAAGGGTCCTTTCTGGACAACAAACTGATGGAGTGCGTATTTCGTTCCTCGGATCTTATTATCGATAATAAAGAACATCTGGAGTTTGGGATTATTAGAGCTTTTAAACCATAAGAGTAAACTGGGTCCGCGCGCGCGGACTTTTTTTTGCATTATCGAATTTCATCCACCGTATGGGTTTGCGCGGGGAGATCCTTGAACAAAGCTACTTGCGGGCATATAATCGGATCTAGAGTCTATTCCGGTAATTAGATGCTGATTTTAACTATAGTATCTATATATGTACCTTTGGTGGGGGATGAAATGGTTTTAAATTGTAAATACGAAGCGGTGCTGGAAGTGCTTTTCGGTAAATGGAAAACCGTGATTTTATTTAATCTTTTTTCCAATGGTACAATGAGATTCAGCGAACTGCAAAAAGCCATTCCGGACATTACCAAAAAGATGCTGACGCATCATTTAAGAGAATTGGAGTATCACGACATCGTTCATCGGGAGGTCTATCAGCAAGTGCCCCCGAAGGTTGAATACTCCATTTCGGCTTACGGAAGAAGTTTGCTGCCTGTATTGCTTGCCATGAACGAGTGGGGGATGGCTCATGGCAAGCATTTGACTGAGCTATATGGGGAAGAGTCCGGTCAGTAGAAACGTCCGACCGTTACAAACACAGCCAGCGCTAAAAAAACGAGATTGGGGATCACGTCTTTCATCTCTTTTCTCTTGATATGAAGCGCGACGGCCAGAGTCAAAATCACGGAGGCTCCTAGCGCCGCTAATGGTGTAAGCCAAGGGAGTATTCCCGTTAATTGAGGCAAGATTACTCCCAAACCCGCCAAAAGATCCACACAACCAACAAATGTTACAAGTGCTTTCGGGGAGTCTTTTACCCATGGCCACATCTCGTATGCCTTGTTATACATAAAGAGTTTCATCCAGCCCCCCATCAGGAAAATCAATGCCAATAAGATCTGCACAACCCATAAAGCAACATTCATTCAAGTTCACTCCTCTTTTTTATTGGCGCAATTTTACGCGTTGAAGAACTTAAGTTGCATCATAAAGCATTGCGCTTGTGCGAACAATTAGGCACTTTATTTAAACAAGGTATCGAAAAGTAAACCATGCGAGTTTGACGGTTGGAAAAGTCAATGTTAATATGAGTGACCAAAAAGCTAAAGGGACTTCAAGCAAAAATAGTTCCGAAAGCGGCGGCGAAATGATTAAATTGCAGCGGTCAAATCGAGGATAAAAATAATTCTGAAGGGATAAAAACGGCGCGGATACCACATTCTACATGTGATGTTTAACGAATTTTTGGCCAAACGGAGGGCGTGCTTTGACCGAACAAACCGAGGAAAAAGTGCGAAATATCGGCAAGCTTATCGTATTTATCGCCAAAATATCCGCCGCTTCCGGAGTCGCGTGGGAGCTCGCCAAGCTGGCCGGGTCGAAGCACCCTTACCTGGCACCGCTGTCGGTGATTTTATGCGTACAAACCACTATTTTGCAATCCATCCGGTTTTCGTTCCATCGGCTGCTCGGTACGGTGATCGGTGTAGCGTTGACTTTGTGGGCCGCCGATCATATGGTCTTAAACGGCTGGACGCTGGCATTGCTCATTGCCCTGGTTTGCGGATTCGCCTTACTGATCGACAGGAAGGAAAGCGTCCTTCATCAAGTGGCGTTAAGCGTGCTGCTCGTTTTTGCGCTGCAAAAACAATCCGGCCTTTACGGGCTGGACCGCATTCGCGATACGTTTATCGGCATAGCCGTCGGGCTCGCCGTCCATATGCTCATATACCCGCCGAATTTTGTCAAACCTGCTGAACGCAAAGCTTTGGCACTCATGAAAAGCTTATCGGAGCGGTTTAGCGAAGCGGCTGACTGGATTCAAAGCGGTTGTTCCGACGAGCAAAAAAAGGCTGTTCAATCGGCGCTGCGGACATTTGGGGAAAACCTGTTTCAATTAGAAAAACAAATGGAGCAGGCGGCGGAAAGCATCCAATTCAATGTGACCGCACCCGCAAGCCAAGCCTTGATGCGGCAAAATCTGAATAGAATCGCTATGATGAAGCAAGGTACGGCCTATTTGGAAAATACGCTGAACGTTATTTCCGAATGGAACTTCACAGGGACGCTAGGAGAACCCGAACGGAAACAATGGGCTGGCCTGCTGAGAACGATCGGCTTATACTGGATCAACCCAAGTCCCAAATCGGCCGATCTTTCTGTGTCGTCGCTCGAACTGCGTCGGATTGACGCTATGCCGGACGAGCCTCTAAGGTATTCGTCAGCCATTTTTACGGATACGTCCGCGCTTCTTAAACAACTTTATCGGCTGTCCTGATTCGCGGCACCCCTTATAATGGGGTGTCTTTTTTTGCGCTCTAGGAGCATAACGATTTGTCCCGATTCGTATAATGCAGTAATTTGCGCAAAACCGTGCGGAGCAACATTCGAAAGGAGAGGGCGGCTTTGGAAGTCATCGGCAGAAGTGTTCCGAAAAAAGAGTCCTGGGATAAGGTAGCAGGCGCCGCTTTATACACGGGCGATCAAACCGATACACGGATGCTCCACGCCCGTATGGCGATAAGCCCGTACGCCCATGCGCGGATCGTCGAGATCAACACGGACGAGGCCCGGCAAGTTCCGGGGGTTCGCGCCGTGTTGACAGGGGATTGCAGCGATGTTCTTGCCGGGGAAGAAATCCGCGACAGGCCCATCATCGCCAAAGACCGTGTGCGCTTTTACGGGGAAACCGTGGCTGTGGTGGTCGCCGATACGGAAGTACAGGCCCAGCGTGCGGCGGATTTGATCCGAATCCGGTACGAGCCGCTGCCGGTGGTTAACTCTACAGCGGACGCCTTGCGAAGAGACGCTCCGCTTATTCACGAGAAGCTGGGGGAGTATGAAGCGGCGGCAGGGGTTATGCCGATCCCCGGAACCAACATCGCCAGCCTGCTCAAGGTTCGCAAGGGCGACCTGGACGAAGGCTGGAATATGAGCGAAGTCGTCATCGAAAACACGGTTTCGTTCGTACCGTCGGACCATGCGGCGATGGAAACGCGGAGCGCTGTCGCGGAGATCAAGCCGGACGGCCATATTCACATTGAATCGTCGACGCAGGCCCCCTTTGCCATCAAAAATTATTTGGGCCGTTTTTTTAATATCAATCCCGGTTGGATTGTGGTGACCACCCCGTTCGTCGGAGGCGGTTACGGCGGCAAGGCTGCGATCCAGCTGGAGCTGGTCGCTTATATCGCTTCGCGGGCGGTGGGCGGCCGCAAAGTTAAAATCATCAACACGCGGGAAGAAGATATGCTGACTTCGCCGGGGCATATCGGCCTCGACGCCACGGTCAGGCTGGGCAGCACGGCGCAAGGGAAAATCACCGCGGCGCATATCGTGTACCGGTTCGACGGCGGCGCTTACAACGATAAATCCAGCGACGTTGCCCGGGCAGCCTTGATCGACTGCTCCGGGCCGTATAGAATCGAGCATTTGTATTGCGACTGCTACACGTTGTACACCAACCATCCTTACGCTTCGGCATTTCGGGGATACGGGCATGCGGAACTGACCTTTGCCATAGAGCGGGCGATGGATGCGCTGGCGGAAAAACTCCGCATGGACCCTTGGGAGCTGCGCATGCGGAATATTGTCGTGCCCGGCGACACCGCGCCCTCCAAAGATGTGCTGACGGAAAGCAGTCTGGGCGACTTAAAAACCTGCATGCACCGTTTGCGTACGTTGTCCGGCTGGGACGAATGGCAGGTGAGGCAGGTGGGTGCGAATAAGATCCGGGCCAAGGGAATCAGCTGCTTCTGGAAAAATTCCTCCATGGACCCGGATGCCAGTTCGGGGGCGATCATTTCCTTCAATCGGGACGGCAGCGTAAATCTGGAGACCGGCGTCGTGGAGATCGGCACCGGCACCAAAACGGTGTTGGCTCAAATCCTGGCGCAGCGATTGAAGATGAGTCCCGATAAGGTGCACGTGAAGTTTAAGGTGGATACCAAAATTACGCCGGAGCACTGGAAAACGGTGGCTAGCTGCGGCGTTTTTTTGGCGGGACGCGCGGTGCTTAAAGCGGCGGACGACGCGATCGGGCAGCTGCTGAAAATCGCCGCCTGCGTGCTCAGGGCTGATCCGGACGATCTGGAGCTGGGGTGGGAACGAGTGTTCGTCCGGGCCGACCCGAGCTTGAACGTCAGGATCGAAGAGATTTGCTATGGCTACAGATATCCGAACCGAAATTCCATCGGCGGCCAAATCATCGGCCGAGGTAATTATATCCAGCGGCGGATGAACATGACGAACCCGAAGACCGGGGAAGGCACACCGGGGCCGGAGTGGAACGTAGGGGCTCAAGCCGTGGAAATTGAGCTTGACACCAGGGATTATTCCTACCGGCTGCTTAAAGCGATTTCCGTCAACGACGCGGGCAAAGTGCTGAATCTTAAAGCGGCGCTTGGCCAAGTGATGGGCGCGATGTCCATGGGGCTAAGCTTTGCCAACCGCGAGACGTTTTTGTTTAGCCCTGACGGCGCCGTCTATAATCCAACGCTTCGTGATTATCCTTTAATCCGTTATGGCGAAAACCCGGATTATGTGGTGGAATTTATCGAAAGTCCGTGCCTGGATGGGCCCTACGGCAGCCGCGCGCTGGGCGAACACGGGCTGATCGGCATGCCTGCCGCATTGGCCAGCGCCTTATCGCGCGCTGCGGGAGTGCAGCTGAATCAATTGCCTCTTTTTCCGGAAACGATCTGGAGGACAAGAAGGGGGAAGCAGAATGATTCCCTATGACTTCGAATATTACCGGCCGGCTTCCGTAAATGAGGCCGTTAACCTTTATCGGCAATTGGACACACAGGGCAAGCGGCCGCTTTATTGGTCCGGCGGCACCGAAATCATCACCTTGGGCAGGCTTAACCAAGTGATTACAGGGGCCGTGATCGATCTGAAGGCGATCCCCGAATGCCGCGAGATGTCGGTTCGGGAGGATAAGCTGATTCTCGGGTCCGCGCTGACACTGTCCGAACTATACGATTCCCGGGTGTTTCCTCTGCTTGGAGAAACCGGGGGCGAAGTTGCCGACCGCACCTCCCGCAATAAAATTACGTTCGGCGGCAATATTTGCGGGCGGTTTATTTACCGTGAAGCGGTGCTTCCGCTGCTCTTAACCGATAGCGAAGTGCGGATCGCCGGCCCGGCGGGGGGAAGACAAGCGCCGATTACCCAAGCGTTCGACCAAACCCTTCAGCTTGGAAAGGGAGAATTCCTGGTGCAGACGGTTACGGAGGAAAGCTATAGGAGAATGCCCTATATCACCATAAAAAAACGAAAAGTAGCCGCCATCGATTATCCGGTCGTCACTGCGGCCGCGATTCGCACCGGTTCCGGGATTCGCGTCGCTTTCAGCGGGGTGTGCGCTTTTCCTTTCCGCTCGGAAGCGATTGAAGCCCGTTTAAACCTGCGGGACATCCCGCTGAAAGAAAGGGTCGAGCAGGCCATTGCGCTGTTGCCGGCGCCAATCCTGAGCGACATTAAAGCTTCGGCGGAATATCGCGGGCTCATTCTGAAGCTGACTTTGGAAGACATATTGAAAGCGTTGGGGGCGGAATAATATGGCGGATACGAAACGTTACGGGATGGCGCTGGATCTGGATGTGAACGGCGAGATACGGACCGCCGCCATTCGTCCCGCAGACTTGCTGCTGGACACATTGCGGGATTCTTTGGGTTTAACCGGCTCCAAACCGGGCTGCCGGAACGGAGACTGCGGGGCCTGCACGGTACTCGTCGACGGCATACCTATGAAATCCTGCCTCATGCTTACCGTTGAAGCGGCGGGAAAAAAGGTAACGACCATCGAAGGCCTTTACGATACGAAGGTCCAAAGGGAGTTCGTGGAAAAGTTCGCCTTCCAGTGCGGCTACTGTACTCCCGGCTTTATTATGAATATCTATGCGCTGGCACGAACTCATCCCGATGCGGATCAGGCGACGATCACAGACTGGCTGCAATCCAACATCTGCCGGTGTACGGGTTACGCTGAAATTCATCAGGCCGTCGTTTCGGTGCTGGGCCGCCCTTCTGCGGCGGAGAATTAAAACACTATGGGCGGCTATCCAAGATGCGCCATCCCAAGAGATGCAACGGCTGCTTTCATGGGACGGCGCATTTTTACATTTATGTAACCCTAGCGGCCTTTTTTCGGCCGCCGTGCGATCAATATGACCAGTTCGACAAGCAAAACGGGCAGTGTCACGCGGGCGGGATAAGCCAGGTAGCGAGGCTCCCAGCGCGGCGAGAATTTTTCTTTATAATGACGAAGTCCTTTAAAGCCGTACCAGTGGCCTCCGTAATTGTATACCCGATTCGCCAGTTTTTCCTCGCGCAAAGCCATATTCGCTTGGCCGACGCTTGAAAGGGGGGCCATTCCCAGATTAAAGACAGCGTACCCCTGCTCCCGCGACCACTCTAACAAGCGGATAAACAGGAAGTCCATCGTTCCGTTCGGGGTTTTGCGTAAATGGCGCATCAGGTCTACGGACATCCGCCGATCGTCATAACTTGGAGCAAGCGATGCAAAAGCGATCTCTTGCCCGTCCGCCGCCGCAAGTATGGCAATCGGAGATTCCTGCAAATACGCAGGATCAAACCAGCCGAGTGAAAATCCTTTTTCCCGGCGGCCGTCCAGCCACTCGTCCGAAATGCGGTGAAGCCGGCTGAGCAGCTGCGGATCGTGCGGAGGCTGAAGCACCTCCAAGTGAAAGCCTTCCCGTTCAAAGCGATTTTTCACATTGCGCAAACTGGTATTGGCTTTTCCGGCTAACGTAAAGTTTGCCAGGTCGACCAGCGCTTCTTCGCCCAGTTTGAAAAATCGGTACCCGTGTTCATGGTAAATCGGCAGGTTAGCGGGAGATACCTGATAGAACACAACTTCCAGATCGTATAAATCGGCAAAGCGCTGACATTCCTGAATCCCGTCGTAAAGAAGCGGTGCGGGGCCGATGGGATCGCCCAACACCACGAATTTGTTGCGGATGAGCGAATACGGAAACAGGACGCGTCCGCCGCAAGCCCAAAAAAAGCTTTTGTCGCCGGCAAACAGCATGTGCGTCAGGAGATTGCCGCCGGTTTCGCCGAGGAAGCCGCGCAGCTTGTCCCGCTCCGCTTCGGTCGCCCCATGTGCAACAAGCCTGTTAGGGCGGAGAATGATCGCAAGCGAGAGCAGAATCCAAGTAACGGCGAGCCCGGTTATGACCGCAACGGTATGCTCGGTCGGATTCAGAATGAGATGAAGATACCGCTCGTGACCCGGCGGCAGGTGTTTGAAAAACGGCGGCTGCGTCCCCGAGGCGATTGCTTCGTACAACAAAGCTACGATAACTGTGGAAACCGCCCATGTCGCCATGGTGCCGCGCCCGATCGGGGCCCCGAGCCGATAAAACCGTTTGCGCGACACATAAAGCAGGAAGGCGATCAATATTAGAAAAATCGCTTCCTCATAGTCGAACGCCTTGGTGAAGGTAAACAGGATACCGGCGCCCAGCAGACCCATCGTCCACTGGTAAGCCCGCTTGATCCGCCGGGAGATTCCCCAGGAAAGAACGATCAGCATCAGTCCGATGATCACGCTCAATTGATGGGATAACCGCATCAGCGGCAGGGACAGGAGTTGCTCGGCCAATCGCAGCCGATAGAGAAGCCCGGGCGTCGCCGCCGACAGCAGCAGGATCACTCCGCTGAAAAAAACCAGCTTGCCGAGCGCCCACGCCCCGATTTCCGAAAGCCATGCATATTGGCCGGGAAACTCCCAGAACCGCTGCCAGGCGTTCAGCGATTTTTCAACCGTTTGCGTATTGGCCTCCGACGCTTTGCGCCGCTCGTTCGCAAACTCGAATACCCCCATAATAAGGCCGATCAGCCAAGGAATGATGTAATACATCATCCGGAATAAAACGAGCACGGCGGCGGTTTTTTCGGGCGCGTAGCCGAGCGCCTGAAGCCCAAGCAGCGCAATCAGGTCAAAACCGCCGATACCGCCGGGAGCCAGGCTGACCAGACCGGACGCAGCGGCGATGGTGTAAATGCCAAGTCCGGTGCGGAACGACAGGTCCGGCAGCAGGGTCGAAGCGATCATCCAAAAGGCGACGCCGGATAATACCCACTCTATCAATGAGACCGCCACGGACGCGGCGATCGTGGAGAAGTTCATCCGCGGCAGATCACGGTTCAGCCATTTGGTATAAAAGGACGAACGCTGAAAAAGGACGTAGCCGGGCAGATAAAGGGCAAGCGCCCAGACGGCATACAGCGTCCAGGGGTGGGAACGGGTGACCGCATCGATCGGAAGCAGTCCGGCCAGATCTCCCCAGGCCAGCAGAGATATGCCCGTAATGGTGATGGTCGACAGGAAAGCGATGGAAGCCGTGATGGTCGCAACGGAAATTCCGCGGCTCCGGTATAGATAGGTTCGCAGAGCCGCTCCGGCTATTCCGGCGAACCCGATGACATTGTTTGAAGTATTGGCGATCCATGCAAAACGGAACGTCGTCCAGCGCCCGATCGGGAGCCGGAAATGGCGGCGAAGCACAAACTCGTAGCCGCTCACCGAGGCGACGGCGGCAAGGGACATGGCGATGAGCAGCAGAACCCTGGACGGCTCCAGGCGGTGCAGCACACGGAGGGTGGCGGCCCAGTCAATGCGGCGGAACTCGGCCTGGCCGGCCCAAATAATCAATCCGATAATGATGATAGGTATCAAGATTTGTACGATTTTTAAACGGTACAGCGTCGTAAATAATTTTACAGTCTTCAGTCGTTGGAACGTCTTTTGCATGATAGATAACCCTTCCTCTACTCCCATCAATTTCTGCGTATTCAAGTATACCCTTTATGGACGCGATTAAAAAGTCCGCAAACCATCCGGAAGATTGCTTCGGGCAGGAAAGAAGTGCTAAAATCCGGTGTAAACACTAGCAAGGCGGCTAGCATTTTTGCAAACTGTCTTTTTTGCATCCGGAGGAGATCAACCTTGGAAATCCTAACTTACTGGCTTGAGCATTACGGGTATGGAATAATCTTTCTGCTCCTGTGCCTGGAAATGCTGGCGCTTCCGCTGCCGGGTGAAATGTTGATGAGCTACGTCGGACTATCGGTCTATGAATCCAAACTGAACTGGCTGCTCAGCATCGTGTCAGCGAGCTCGGGTGTCTTGGCCGGTATAACTCTCTCGTATTGGATAGGTTACAGACTGGGAAGGCCATTTATCGTTAGATACGGAAAACACGTCCATCTTACGGAAGAACGGGTGAATCACTTAACCCTCTGGTTCGAAAAATATGGCGCCAAGCTGCTTTTTATCGCTTATTTTATTCCGGGAGTCCGGCACATCACCGGTTATTTTTGCGGCATCACACGTTTGCCTTTTCGGAGATACGCGCTTTTTGCCTATTCCGGTGCGATCTTCTGGGTGAGCTTGTTCATTTCCCTGGGCAAAGTGCTTGGCCCTAAATGGGAGCAATATCATTCGACCGTCAACCGGTACATGATCATCCTGGGCCTTGCTTCGGCCTTACTTACCGGCATTGTCTTTGTGTACCGTAAGTATAAGCGAAACATGGTCGAAGCGTTAATGCATTTGCTCACGCAAGGCGTCCGCCGCTTTAATTCGTTCGGTAAGGTCCGGTTTCTGCTGCTGACTTCTTTCACCGTATTCGTTTTATTTTTCTCGCTGATGCTTGGTGTAATTCAAGACTTTTTGGCCCATGAATTCGGGCAGTTCGACGAGATTGCCTCCTATCTGGCGGCAGCCATCTTCGGGCCGAAATGGACAAGTTTGATGAATGCTGCGGCGATGCCCGGAACGCTTTATTTCTACGGGCCCGTGTTAGGACTCACTACGCTATGGATCGTGCTGCAAAGCAAGGAGCGCAGGCTTGACCTGGCCTTTCTTGTTTGGGTCGTAGCGGGCGGGGAATTCTTGGGCCCCATTTTGGGCCTCATTTTTCAGCGTCTGGGACCGGTTGCGGCAGGTGTTCAGCCATTCCATACATTTCCCAGTGGAGAGACGCTGATCTCGATCACGGTATACGGGTTTTCGGCCTTTCTGCTGCTGCGTTATGATCAAAACCGCTATATTCGTGTGCCTGTTGTTCTTGGGGTCATACTCATCTGCCTCGCGGTTGGGGTCAGCCGTGTTTATTTCAGGGAACAGTATCCAAGCGACGTCTTTGCGGGGTATGTCTTCGGCGGTGTATGGATCAGTTTTAACGTCATATTGCTGGAGATTCTCCGGAAGCTGCGAAGCATTAGGAGACCTTCTGTAAATGAATAAAGCGTGGGGCAGGGAATCAGGAATAGCTGGATTTTGCAGGTTTTCCTGGTGCAATGCCTATTGACTTAGAGCGCGCTCAAACTTGTAGACTACCTGACAGGAGGGGATACACATGAAAGAGAAAGAGTTGACGATTCAACAGGCTGCCGAGCTCACCGGTTTAAGCGTACATACACTGCGATATTACGAGCGGATCGGCCTTATGGACCCGATACCACGCGCCAAGAATGGACATCGGCTTTATCGGGAGTACGATTTCGAATGGATCGTATTGCTCGCAAGGCTCCGGGCTACGGGCATGCCGATTGCGCAGATGAAGCAATTCGCCGAGTTCATGCGGCTGGGAAACGCGGGCATTCCGGCACGCAGAGAAATGCTGGAGAAGCACGAGCAGAAGCTGCATGCCGAGCTTCAAACGATTTGGCAAACGCTGGACATGCTGCGGGATAAAATTGATTACTATCGATCCTGGGAAGCGGAGACTAAACTTGAGCAAGGTTAACAAGGAGGATGAAGCATGCAACAACATTCATTAGGCGCCGGCGGAATCAAGGTCAGCGCATTTAGCATGGGATGTCTCAACTTTGGCTCCAAAACGGATAAAAAAACTTCTTTTCGTTTGCTGGATCGTTACGTCGACGCCGGAGGCAATTTTCTGGATACGGCCAACAACTACGCTTTCTGGAACGAGGGATGTATCGGCGGCGAAAGCGAGTCGCTGCTTGGCGGGTGGTTGAAGGAACGGAAAAACAGAAGCCGAATCGTCGTGGCCACCAAGGTGGGCGCGAAGCCCAGGTTCCCGGGCGCGGGATTCGATCAAATAGAAGGCCTGGGCCGCAAAGCGATTGAAAAGGCGATAGACGAAAGCCTGCAGCGGCTGGGAACCGACTACGTGGATTTGTACTATGCGCATATTGACGATACCGGCACCGAGTTGGAGGAAACCTTGGAAGCGTTTGATCGCTTGGTCAAATCCGGCAAGGTTAGGGCGATTGGCTGCAGCAACTACCGGCTGCCGAGGCTCCGTGAGGCCATGGCGGTCTCTAAAGCCAACGGCTGGGCATCCTATTGCTGTATCCAACAACGGCATACTTACTTGCGCCAGCGAAAGGATGCGGATTTCGGTTTGCAAGTCAGTACGGATGACGATATGCTTGCATACTGCAAGGAGAATAAAGATATTATGCTTCTCGCGTATTCGCCGCTGCTTGGCGGTTTGTATGACAAGGAGAATGCCGAGCTTCCCGATGGTTACCGGAACGAAGCACAATTGAACAGATTGCAGGCGGTAAGGAAGCTGGCGAAAGAGACGGGACACACGCCAAATCAAATTGTGCTTGCTTGGATGCTGCAAAACGCCCCGGCGGCCTTACCGCTTGTTGCCGTGAGCGATTCCGTTCAGTTGGAAGAAAACTTAGGCGCGTTGGATATCCGGCTAAGCTCCGAACAGCTTGATGATTTGAATCTGGCGTAAAACATAAGCATGGCGTTTTGGCGCGCACTGCCTGACCGGGCAGTGTTTTTTTATTTCCGGCCACCTGGCTGGTGTGCATCTAACTTCTAATTTCTGGGTAAATTAAAGAAAACCATTTTCCTAAGGGTGTTTCTTGTGTGGTCTAAAATCGCAGCCTATATTCCTGACTGGACGATCTTTGTGCAGGCGGGGTTCACCTTGCTGGTTCCTATCGTCATGTATGCTTTGCACCGCTGGCTCCGCTCGGTCGTAACGGGTTCGCAAAACCAGTCCGGGAACGGAAGCGGGGCAGCGCTCGCCGACGATTCGCCGTCATCCCGGGAAAAATCCGGCCCGCCGTTATCCGGAGATTATGAAACGGATCTCATGTCCATGAAAGAGACGATCGGCGGCAATGACGACGTGCATTTCCGGGAATATGAAGTCACGCCGTTCGGCGTGCGGGCGGTGTTGATCTACGTTGACGGAATGCAGGAGGAACAGCTGATCGATACCCATGTTTTGCAGGTGTTGATGTCGGACGCCGCTCAAGATGCGGAACAAAAACCGAAGCGTCCGCCTGAAGAGCTTGCTTCGTACTTTAAGGAAAAAACGCTGCCGATCAGCGAAATTACCGAAGTGACCGAGACCCGCCGCCTAAGCGAAGCGATCTTGACGGGATATACGGCCTTGCTGGCAGAGGGGATGCCCCATGCTTTGCTTGTCGGTGCCCCGAAGGGGAAAACCAGATCCATCGAGGAGCCGATTTCGGAAGCGCTGCTGCGCGGGCCAAGGGTAGGTTTCACAGAGGTATTAAGCGATAACACGGCGCTGCTCCGGCGCCAGGGACGTACGGAGCAAATGGAAATCAAAAAATACGTCGTCGGCAACGTCGTTAAAAAAGACCTGGCGGTCGTCTATATGAAAACGATTGTGAATCCCGATTTGCTGCAGGAAGTGGAGCGGCGGATCGCCAAAATAAATTTGGATTATATCGCCGAGTCCGGTTATGTCGAGCAATTGATCGAAGATGATATACTGAGTCCTTTTCAGCAGGCGCAAAATACGGAGCGGCCGGACCGGGTCATGAGCGCCCTGATGGAAGGAAGAATCGCGCTGCTTCTGGACGGAACGCCGTTTGCGCTCATTGTTCCGGTGACGTTCAGCATGCTGCTGCAGTCTCCCGAAGATTACTATGAACGGTGGATGGGCGGATCGCTTTTGCGGACATTGCGTTTTTTTACCGCGTTTATGTCCCTGATGATTCCTTCGCTGTATATTTCATTTATTTCTTTTCATCCCGGGTTGATCCCGACCGAATTGGCTATCACGATTATCGAGACCCGCCAAAGGGTGCCCTTTCCTTCGCTGATCGAAATTTTGATCATGGAAGTCTCGATTGAAATTTTGCGTGAAGCGGGGGTCCGGCTGCCCAGGCCGATCGGCTCCGCGATGGGCATCGTCGGCGGCCTGATCATCGGAGAAGCGGCGGTCCAGGCGGGCATTGTCAGCCCGTTTCTGGTTATTGTCGTCTCGGTAACCGCCATCGCCTCGTTTTCGATCCCGATGTACAGCGCGGGGATTACGCTCCGCATTTTGCGTTTTGCGGGGATGTTTTTTGCCGCTGTGCTGGGCATATTCGGAACGATCCTGTTTTTTCTGCTGCTGTGCAGCCATCTTACCAAATTGGAAAGCTTTGGGGTGCCTTATGTAACTCCAGTCTCGCCGCTCCGGCTTCGCGACTGGAAGGATTTGTTCATCCGCGCGCCCCTGACGTTAATGAAGCGCAGACCCGCGATGTTGAAGACAACCCGTGAGCAGCGCAGATCCTAAACTGGCCAATCAGGAGGGGCTCATGTGTTTACACGCTCTGATGACAAAATCACGACATCGCAAGCGGTTGTATTTTTGACCGACAGTATCCTGGGGGCCGGCATTCTGACTTTGCCCAGGAGCGCAACCGAAGAAGTACAAACCCCGGACGCCTGGTTATCCGTTGTGCTGGCCAGCGTCCTTGCGCTGCTGGTGGTGTTCATCATGATAAAATTGAGCCAGCAGTTTCCGGGGAACACGGTTTTTGAATTCTCCCAAAAAATCGCCGGCGTCATCCCGGGCTGTGCTTTGTCTGCGCTGCTCATCGTTTTCTTTATGATGATGGCCGTTTTTGAAATCCGCATGTTGGCGGAGGTGACGATCTTTTATTTGCTCGAGGACACTCCCATCTGGGCCATTATCATTCCTTTTATATGGGTGGCGGCCTATTTGATTTCCGGAGGAATCAACTGCATTGCCCGGTTGTTCCAAATTATTTTCCCCGTCAGTATCCTGGTTTTGGTCTTCAGCCTGTTTCTCAGCTTGAGGCTGTTCGATATCGATAATATGCGTCCATTGCTCGGGGAAGGTTTGCCCCCTGTAATGGCGGGCTTGAAATCAACACTGCTCAGTTTTGCGGGCTTCGAAGTCGTGCTGATTTTGGTCGGGCATCTGCAGCACCCCGAGAAAGCGGTCAAAAGGCTGCTGCCCGGAATGAGCATTCCGATCGCATTGTACCTTTTCACAACCGTAATTGTTGTGGGAGGTATGTCGACCAGCGCCGTATTAAGAAGCACCTGGCCGACGCTTGATCTTCTGCGAAGCTTTGAAATCAGCGGATTGTTTTTCGAACGGTTTGAATTTCCGTTTATGGTGATTTGGATCATGCAGATGTTTTGCAATTTCACCAGCAATTTTTTCGTCGTCTCCCTGGGAGTATCGAACGTTTTCCGCATCAAGTTCCCTGCCGTTCTATTTGCGCTAATGCCGGTGATTTTTATCGCGGCGCTCTTGCCCAAAAGCATCAACGACTTACTTGGACTCGGCGGAGCAAACGGAATCATGAGCGTCATCGTGTTCGTCTTGGTGACCCTGCCGTTATCCGTCATATTCCTCATCCGGAAGAAAGGACTTAAACAGCATGCGTAGACGGCGTATTCTGTTTCTGGTTGTTGCCGCCGGTTTGCTTGTTGTGCAAACGGGGTGCTGGAGCAGTAAAGAAATTGAAGATTTAAGCATGTACGTCGGATTGGCTTTGGACGTAGGGCGGCCGGCCGCCCTTGAACAGCAGCTGGAGAAACAAGGGGGAAGTTATCCTAAGCGGAATCTGATGACGGCCACCGTCCAGATCGTTCCGATGAAAACTTCCGGCGGCGGCAAACAACAAGCTGGGGAAGGCAAAGAGCCGGAATTTCTGAATACATCGGAAACGGGCGACTCTCTTTTCGAGATTATGCGGCAGTATTCGCTTCGCCGGCAGCGCGCGGTCATCGGCCATCACCTGAAAGTGATCGTCATATCCACCGAACTGGTCCAAAAGCAAAACTTGGACAACCTGCTGGAGTTCGTGCTCCGCGATAACGATATTCGTCCGAGCTGTATTGTGCTGCTTAGCCAAGGGCTGGCGCGGGATACGTTTGAAGCGGGACAGTCCGGCGAAATCCCGGCCTTCAAGTTAAAGGACCTGCTGCGCGGCCATTTTAGAACCGGTAAAATCTTGAAGGAAGTTAATTTGACCAGGCTGGATAGTCTGCTGGGCTCCAAGCGCAGCTTTATCCTGCAGGAGGTTGTGGCAGGGGATGGCGAGACGGAATTTTCGGGTGCCGGTATTATTAAAGGGGAGACCGGACGATGGATCGGTTCGCTGGACCAGACGGATGTGGAAAGCATTTCCTGGATAAAAGGGGAAGTGCAGGGTGGGGCTATTAAAAGCTATGACTGGCATAATGAACCGATCACGTATGAGGTTGAATCCATGAAGAGCAAAATAACCTCCCGGGTCCGGGATAACCGGCTTTCGTTTCATGTCAAGATCGAATCGGAAGGACGGATCATCGAAAATTGGGATGTTTTGGAGAATCCGTCCAAACCTGAATATCAGGAGAAAGTGAAGAAGATATTTGAAAAAAGGTTGTCCCAAATGCTCGAAACGACGTTGCAAAAAATGCAGTCGAAATACAAAGTGGATGCCGCAGGATTCGGCGACCGCGTAAAAATTCAGCATCCCAAATACTGGAGAAAGGTGGAGGACCACTGGGACGAGGTCTTCAGTCAAACGCCGGTGACCTTTGATATCCAATTTACAATCACGGATTATGGTTCATCCACAAAATAAACCCTTGCTGATGAAAATTGAAAACTCCGGAGAGGTGAAGCTGACGTTTTATCTCCGTCTCTCCGGAGGTACAAATAGCAGCAAACGGTTATTTTTTGTCAGACGTTGCCTGGCTCGCCGTAAAGTCGATCGGCGCAAGACCTTCCGCTTTCCATACCGTGCCTCTACGCTCGTACTCGAATAGATGTTCAATTTCATTGGTGATTTGCGGCCCTAACTCGCGTTCAACCAAATACAAAGCCACTTCAAGTCCGGAAGTCACGCCTCCACCGGTCACTAAACGAGGATTATCCACCACGACTCTGGCGTCAACCGGAATGGCGCCGGTAGCCGCTAAAGCCTTCAAGCCAATCTGATTGGTAACCGCATATTTATCTTTCAACAAACCGTCCATAGCCAGCAGCAGTGAACCTCCACATACGGTAGCCACCGTGACTTCTTTATTGTCCATAGCTTCTTTAATCTTCTTCGTTACTCCTGTACCCATGGTTTTCGCCAATAGATTCGGAATGGAATCTTCCGAATTTCCCGCCGGCTTGCCCGCAGCTCCAGGCACCAAAATAATGCCCGGAAGATTTGGATCTAAAGCGGCTTCCGCTTCAAGGGAAGGCCCGTTCAACCCGCTCGGAACGGAACGCTTGCCTTCCATGGATACCAATTCCACAGTAATCGCGCCTCCGGAGTACATTCCCGCGGCAGCGAATACTTCATAGGGTGCCATGACGTCCAGCAGATCGAACCCATCGAATAATACGATTTGGACATGTACACTTTTGTCCTTTGATAATGCATGATTCTCTTTTGTATTCGCACTTGCTGCAGGAACAACCAGACTTAGAACTAATGCAAACGATAGGAGTAATCCCCAAACTTTTTTCATCCTTATATCATTTCCTTTCGCTTGGATGGACCGATCATTCTAATGATGATGCCGGGAATGACCAGCAGCAGCACTATGGAGCCATAAACGCCAATAGTGTAGCTGGTTACGTAAACGAGACCAACCCCCTGATGAAATAGGGTGGTGATAAGATGAATCAGCATATTCGTAAAACAAAAGGCGTAGCTTCGGATCATCCAGTTCCGGTGCCGATTAATTTGTTTTCTTTTGATTTGGACGAGCGCCATAATCGTAATAAACAGCCAGATCAGATTCAGCGCATTAAATCCCATGCTGCCGATTCTTCCGCCGGTGGCGTAAGGCGCCATATATCCGGAAGTCAGCACGACCAGCAGCACGGACACGATATAAACATAGCCGTTAATTCGATGGAACCTGCGGCTTTTTTCAAAGATTCGACTGGAGAAGTTGAGCAGCCCCGCCGCCATGGCAATGCAGGCAAAGGCAACGTGAATGTACATCACGTTTAACCAAACGGGAAGATTAAGCTCGCGTTTCAGACCGGTTTTATGGCTTAAAAATTCCGCGGCTCCCGGATCGAGCCAATAATTTTTCACCAGAGAATAAATGATGAACAGAGCGCTGGCCGCGGCCAAAAGTCCGTATAATGTTTTCCGTATGTTCATGTGATCCCCCCCGGCTCAAGAAACCCGTTTTCCGGTTAATTTGGATGACGGCAGCATGCCGGCCTTGGCGACGCCGATCAGGTCATCTCCGTCTACGACGGCTTCGAATTTCAGATTTAAGCGCAGCGGTTTCGTGATCCGCAGCGACCAGGTAAGCTTGCCGTCCTGCAGGATGGGGTCCAAAAACGGGACCGTCTCATTCCCTTGTGTTGCGTTGCCTTCGATCCCCCCGTTGCTCGTTGAGATGGAGAGTTTTACCTGCATTTTCCCCACGGGCGTAACGATCGTCGCGTCCCAGTCCCCCTCGAAGACGGATGCCTGGGCGATTTGGTTATCCCCGGCAGTATAAGGTGCGGGCGCTTTATCCGCCGCGATGTTCGGTTCGCCGGCCGCCTTTTGCTTCTGTCCACCGGGCGCCAGTCCGGTTTCCCTCCAGACCGTTCCCCTCCGTTCAAATTCGAATAACTGCTCTACCGCGTGGGCGATACGCGGTCCAAGCTCACGTTCCACCAGGTACAGCGCTACATCGAGTCCGGAAGTTACGCCGCCGCCGGAAATGAGGTTGCCGTCATCCACGACCCGTGCCGGGACGGGAATCGCTCCGGTTGCGCCAAGTACAGCCATGCCCAAATGATGGGTTACCGCCTTTCTGCCTTCCAGCAGCCCTCCCATGGCCAGCAGCAGGGAACCGCCGCATACGGTGGCGACGACGATGTCTTGTTGCCTGAAGGTTTGCTCCATCAGTCCGGTCAATTCCGTTTGCGCCGTTCTGCTCAAAATGGCCGGGATCGAATCGGGGCCATCGCCTTCGACGTCCCCCGCCGCGCCAGGCACGAGAATGATCCCCGCCTGCTGCGGATTAAGCCGGCCGCTGGCTTCAATTTTTAACCCGTTGACACCGCTGGTCACGGACCTCGGTCCTTCGGCGGTGACGAACTCTACGCTCACCGCGTTTTCGGCATGCCTGCCAGCGGCGTTAAACACCTCGTAAGGGGCGATGGCATCCAACAGGTCGAAGCCGTCAAACAACACAACTTGAACGGTTAGCATCAGTAAATCCTCCTAGTTCAAAGTAAATCCAATCATAACAAACGAATATCTCAAACAAAGCTGTAAAAAGGTCACAAAACAATAAACAATCCATCACAAAACATAAGGGTTTGTCAGTTCTTTCCGAAAAGATGATAAACTAGGGGATGAAGGTGGGATACTGATGAGCTCATTCCATACGATACTCGTCGTAGACGACGACCAAAGTATCGTTGAACTATTAAGGGACTTTTTGGAGAACGACCAATTTCAAGTCATCACCGCGGGCGACGCCGCTGAAGCATGGGCTTTGTTGGAGCAAAACTCCATCGACTGTATCGTTCTCGACATCATGATGCCGGGGCAAAACGGGTTTGAGCTGTGCCGGCGGATTCGGGCGGAAAGCAGCGTGCCGATCCTGTTCCTTAGCGCGCGCAGCGACGATGTGGACAAGATTCGCGGCTTGACGCTCGGCGGCGATGACTATATCGTCAAAACCGCTTCGCCCGGAGAGATCGTGGCCAGGGTAAAAGCCGTCTTGCGGCGCACCGCTGGGGGCCGGCAAGCGGATGGGAGAATCCTCGATTACGGCCGCATCAAGTTAAACTTGTCGACCAGAGAAGTGCTGGCGGACGGGAAAAACGTCGTGCTCACGCCCAAGGAATATGAGCTGTTGCGATTATTCGCCGAGCACCCGAGACATGTGTTTTCCTATGAACAACTGCTCGCAAAATTTTGGGATGGGGTGGGCGATCGCCATACGATTCGAGTTCATCTCAGCCGGCTGCGCGAAAAGATCGAATCCGATCCGAATCATCCGGAATACCTGGTAAACGTATGGGGAGTAGGGTATCGCTTTGAGGGAGGATAAAATGAGAACACTTCGCATACGCACGTTTACTTTGCTTTGCTTCTTGTTCATCCTCTCATTGCCGTGGATATTCTTTCTGACAGCTCACTTTATGGAAACCAAAACGCTAAGCATCGCAAACAGCGGGCTGCAAGATAAAGCGCTGCAAGCAAAATTAAACGGGATCATTGACAGGATTGAAGCCGGTTCGGACAAGTGGAGGGATCCTATTTGGCAGACAAAGCTGCATGAAGAGCTGCGGAAAGCGAATATGGATGCGGCTATTTTATCGGCGTCGGATCAGGAGATTTACCGGTCCAACCCGGAGCGCCGCGGCTCGCTGCGGTCTACGGAACGGATTTCCGTCATTGAGGACGGTCATTTGCTGGGAAGGGCGGTCATTTATCTGCCCAAGTCCAATACCGTTCAAATGATTTCGGCGTTTGCCGGATTTTTATTGGCATTTTTTATTATCGCTGTTGAAATGCGGCGGTTCCTGCTTAAACCGCTCGAGAAGATGGGCAATGCGGCCAGACAAATTGCCGCGGGAGATTGGGATGTGCGGTTGCCCCGGTCCAGGATTACGGAAATCGCTGAAGTCCGCGACGGATTTGAAGCGATGGTAAATGGGCTGCAGCAGTCGTACCGGAAACAAGTGGAATTGGAAGAGGAGCGCCGGTTCGTGATTGCCGCGGTCGCGCATGATTTACGGACACCGCTGTTCGCGTTACGCGGTTATTTGGACGGTTTGGAGCAAGGAATTGCGGAATCGCCGGAGAAAATGGCAAAATATTTGGCGGTTTGCAAGGAAAAATCGGCACAATTGGACCGTCTCGTCGAGGACCTGTTCACCTTTACAAAGATGGAGTACTTGGAGGCGGAACTGAACAATAACTCGGTTGATTTTAAACTTATACTCCAGAAGGCGGTGGACAGTCTGAGCCCGCTAGCCCGGCAGAAGCGGATCTCGATTTCAAACCATGCCACGGACGATTTGCTGATTAGCGGCGACGTACACCTATTGGAGCGTGCCATAAACAATCTGTTGGATAATGCCGTCAGACATACCCCTAATGGCGGTGAAATTGTTGTTCAAAGTTATCAAGAGGGCGATAAAGTAAAGTTTACAATCCGTGATACGGGGCCGGGCTTCTCTTCGGAAGATCTGGAGCGCGTTTTCGAACCGCTATACCGCGGGGAAGCATCCCGAAGCCGGTCCACCGGAGGCAGCGGATTAGGATTAACCATTTCACGAAGAATTGTCAGGCGCCATGGAGGCGAGCTTACCGCAAGCAATCATCCCGACGGGGGTGCATTGCTGGCCGGCTGGATACCGGCGGTTGTTCCGGATTTAAACGAAGAGAATTAGGCAAGGATTGAACAGGTATGTTCTAACGGGATCATTCAAGCGCTTATTATAATGAACTTGCAAGGTTGACTCCGGCGATCAATCGCCTAGCCAAAATCAATAAAGGAGAGACTAATATGAGCTTGAATGGAAAAGTTGCCATCGTCACCGGGGCGTCAAGAGGGATTGGAAGACAAATAGCCCTCCAGTTAGCGCAGTCCGGGGCGAAGGTGGTTGTCAATTATTCTTCGAATCCGGAAAAAGCGGACGAGGTAGTAAAGACAATAGAGCAGTCCGGCGGGGAAGCGGCCGCAATCCGTGCCAACGTCGGCAACGTCAGCGAAGTCGAGGCGTTGTTCGCCGCGGCGCTCGAGAAATATGGGCGCGTGGATATCCTCGTCAATAATGCCGGCATCATGAAGTACAAGGCATTAGGAGATGTAACGGAGGAGATGTTTGACCGGCATTTTGCCATTAACGTGAAAGGGACATATTTCGCCTGTCAGCAAGCAATGAAGCATATGGAAAAAGGCGGGACGATCATCAATCTGTCGACCTCCGTGGCCGGCGCCATGCTGCCGACTTACAGCGTATACGCGGCGACAAAAGGCGCGGTCGAGCAGTTGACCCGCCAATTGGCAAAGGAATTCGGCCCTAAAGACATCATCATTAATTGCATTGCCCCGGGTCAAGTATCCACCGAGTTATTTTTGAACGGCAAGTCGGAGGAGCTGATTGATTCGTATCGGCGGATGAATGCGTTTGGACGGCTTGGCGAACCGGAGGATATCGCGAATGCGATTGAGCTGCTCGTTAGCAACAAAGCCCGGTGGATTACGGGACAGACGATTCGCGTAAACGGCGGCTTCAACTAATATTGAAAGAGGTTTCCTGAAAAAGATGGACGAACTCGGCGCAGAAGCGCCTGAGGTTCGTTCATCTTTGTTGAATGGCAGATTTATTATTTAGAATAGGGGGTAATCCCCTTTGTATACAGGTTGTCCACTAACTTGAAAAATTCTTCTGATGATAAATCCTTTTGTCGCTGGAGCCAAAGACGAAATAAAGAAAGGGATGTTGAGAGGTAAAACTCAATCAAGTACGGCGTTATGGACTGGTTTTGCGGAATGTTTAATTCCAATCTATCCAAGGCGATTTCCCTTTTTAAACGATTTAAAAACCGAGTGCTTCCATAATCGCCCAGGAGGGCACTGAGAGTCGAGAGATACTCCCTTTTGTCCAAACAATGGAGCGCATTTTGGACCGTGTGCATCGATAACTCTTTATTCGCCAATTCTTCTTTTATGTAGTTCAACAAATTATTTTCAACAAAGTCTAACAGTTCGTAAATATCAGAAAAGTATTGATAAAATGTACTGCGGTTATATCCTGACTTATTCGCAATCTCTTGAATGGAGATTTTTTCAATCGGCTTTTGGCGATATAACTCACAAAAAACATCTATAAAGATTTGTTTTGTTTTCTCCGTTATTTCTGGCTGCTTTTTCATTTTATACTCCTATTCGAACAAAAATATCATCCGACAAATAATAAAAAACTGATGGTTGATGTAGGAATAATAAAGATCTATGATCACATTATACAACATGTTGTCTGATGATTAAAAGGAGATGTTGAAAAAACGTCACTCTGTTTGCGCGTTCTAATAGATATACAACATTGAAAGAAAATGGCCTTCAATATTATGCAAAAGGTGCGGTTAAATCTATAAAAGTAAATGTCATTGATACGCTTGAAAATGATGATGTATATGATTTTATTTTCGTTACAGTTCGCTACGATCGATCCGAATCAGCGTTGTTAGCCTTAAAAGACAATCAAAGCAAAAATATTGTTACGATGATCAGCAATTCAATGGGATTTTCTTCGTGGCTGGATATTGTTGGAGATAGACTTTTACCAGCTTTCCCCGGTGCCGGCGGACAGATTAAAGATGGCATTTTGTATGCCCGGTTTCCACCAAAGGTTCTAGTGGCTACTATGTTTGGAGAAATTAATGGTTTAGTGACAGAACGTGCGGAAAACCTGGCAAAATTATTTGAAACAGCAAAACTTCCCTACGCCATTAATAAGGATATGAAAGCTTATCTAATCACACATTCAGTATCGGACATTGCCATGCTTAGTGTTTTGCATTCTGAAGATAAGATCGTTGATGAAAAAACAGCTAAAACCAGAAAAACGGCACATAAAATAACAATCACTTTAAAAACGTATTTAAAGGCAATCCAAAAAGCTGGCATTGCTATTAATCCATCTGCACTCAAAATTGTGCTTAAATTCCCTAATTTGATTTTGGATTTTTTCTTTATGATATGGCTCCGGACTAAAATGGTTAAGGATATGATGTTGCCGGACTATGCGAGTAGCGCAAACAATGAAATTGTGCGGTTGAATAACGATTTATTGAAGTTTTTAAATCAAAATGATATCGATCTGGAAATACATGCTTAGTGACAACGTTTAATTATTCGAGGCGAGGGTAAAAGAACATGAACAAAACCGAACGGCAGCTCGCCATAACGCTTGAACTGCAGCGAAGCAAGGTGCTCCGGGCTGAGGATTTGGCGGCTCATTTCGAGACAAGCGTGCGGACGATATACCGCGACATTCAAGCCTTGAGCGAAGCGGGGGTTCCGATTGTCGGAGCTCCCGGGCAGGGTTATTCCTTAATGGAAGGATACTTTTTGCCGCCGGTCGGATTTACCGCGGAAGAGGCCGTGGCCTTGCTTATGGGGACGGATTTTATAGAGCAGAGGCTGGATAGCGATTACGGCAGGGTGGCCAAAGCGGCCAAGCGCAAAATCGAAGCGATTCTCCCGGAGCCGGTGCGCGGCGAGTCGGCGCGCGTACGGGAGACGATGCGGCTCCTTCGTGCCGGCGAACCGGTAACCGGGCGGAAGGAGAAAGACTATCTCGGCCAAGTAAGACGCGCGATTTTGGAGCGGCGTAAAATAAGCTTTACGTATCTGAAAAAAATCCCGGAAGCGGGCGGGGGCAGGGAGAGCAGGCGGGAGGCCGCGCCATACGGGCTGACGCTCGTACAGGGGAATTGGGTTTTGGTCGCGCGCTGCGAGCTGCGGCAGGATATCCGCCATTTCCGCTTGTCGCGGATGACGGAGCTTGCCGTATTGGAAGAACGGTTTTCCATGCCGCCCGGGTTTAATCTAAGCCGTTATCGCCCGCCGAATGACCGTAACCTGCAGGTGCTGGTTCGGGTGAACCCCGATATCGCCGACAAAATCGCCGAGACCGTTAATTTTTATGTAGAAGAAATTGAGGAACGGGAGGACGGACTGCGGGTCACTTTTCGCGTCCGGCAGTTGGAGGAACTGCTGCCATATGTCCTCGGTTGGGGCGGGGAGGTCGAGGTGCTGGAACCGGATTCCCTCCGCCGCCGGATTCGGGAAGAGGCCGAAAAAATTTTAAAACGCTACTGACACGCTGTTGTCAGTAGCGTCTTTTTATAATGGGAGTATATCCATGATTGAAGAGGAGTTGTTTGTAATGATGAGAAGTACGGCTGAGGCATTGCAGGCGTTTGAAGCAACGGTGGAACGGTATTTGAGCGAACTGGAAAACCTCGATATGGAGCAGCTGCTGAAAAAAACGGATGAGGAGGAATGGTCCATCGGGCAAATGTACATGCATTTGATCCAATCGGCGCAATTCATGCATTTGAGCCATATCGACCAATGTTTGGCCGAAAGCGAAGCAACCTTGGTCCATACGGGGGAAAAAACGGAGCAGGGCAGGGCGGTATTCAAACTGGGGAGCTTTCCGCCCATTCGGATTCGGGTCCCGGCTTCGCCGCAATACACGCCGCAGCAGCCGGAGAGCAAGCAGCAGCTGTCGGAAGGGCTGCGTGGTGTAGCGGAGCGGATGAAACGCACCGAACCCGCTTTGAGTCAGGCGCCCGAACACAGCAAGATGCCGCATCCCAGACTTGGCCCGCTGAACGCCAAGGAGTGGTTTTTGCTGATCGAGATGCATTACCGGCATCATCTCCTGCAACTGGACCGTTTAAAGCGGGAGTTGAATTTGCAAGCATAACCAGCAGCTATAAGTTTAATAATATAGCGGCAGTCCTGGACTTTTATTCTGGTCCGAGGCTGCCGCATTTTTTTGCCAGTCTAATATTCACACATAACCCGAGCCGATCTCCCGGAAGAACTCAAGGATAAACTCGAAAAACGAGTTTTCCGTGTCGGTCAGCCGCTCTCCGGCGGGCCAGGACAAATAGATGGTGCGCTTGCACCGGGGTTCGCTAATGTGGAGCAGCTTGATATCTTCGGTAACCACCTTGCTCCATAGAATGGATGGGATGAAGGAGACGCCGATGCCGGTCTGGATCAACCCTCTGACCGTAGCGGGATCATCGCTTTCAAAGACGATGTCCGGTTCGTACGGCAGCTGCGCGAAGAAGCGGTCGGTCGTTCTTCGCAGCGGATGGCTTGTCGTCAGGCTGATGAACTTCTCATGCTCCAGGTTTTTCAGTGATACGGAATCAAGCGAACTGAGCGGGTGAGCCGCCGGCACGCCGAGCAAAATTTCCTCTTCAAGCAGAACGGTGTGTTCATTGCCTGCGATCTCTTCGGAGGTAATCGCGAAATCGTAAGCCAGCTCTTTCCTGATCTGGGTGGGATGCTGGGTCAGGTTAAACCGGATCTTCGGGTACAGGCCGCGAAACTGCTGGACAAGATTGGGCAGCAGCATGGAACCTACGGCGACATACAGCGTAATGATCTCAATTTTCTCCTGCTGCATTTCCTTGATCTCGGACACGCCTTGCTCCAGAGCGGACAGCGACTGGTTCACCCGTTTCAGAAATTTTTTGCCGTATTGGTTCAGCACGATATGCTTGCCTTCCCGGTCAAACAACTGTACCCCCAATTCCGACTCCAGGTTTCGAATCATTTTGCTGAGCGCAGGCTGCGAGATAAACAGCTCGTCGGCGGCCCGCGTTACATTTTCATGTTTTGAGGTGACTTGAAAATATTTAAGCTGCAGAAAATCCATGCTGAATCCATCCCCTTTATAGTGCGTTTTCTCCCATTAAAATGTGTGTTCAAAAAGTCGGCTTTTCAGCACCGAGAAGGTTGGATGAAGCTAGGGACTGAGTAGCGGAGTGTAGGAAGATCCTACGTGAGCAACGGAAGGCCCGGCTGAATTCAAGATTCGATGCCGAGTCCGCTTCATGATCTGCTTCGTGATCAAAAGCTGACTTTTTGAACTACCGCTTATAACCGTCCGGTTATCGATCATATGTGAATATATGTATTTTACAGTTTTTTACGGGCTTCTTACAATGAACAGTGTAACGAAGACGAATCCGCTAAAGGTGGTGAGATTCTGAACATCGTATTTGCTTTTCCCGGTCAAGGGGCGCAGGTTCCCGGTATGCTGCAGGATGTGCCCGAGTATGTGAAAAAAGCAACGAATATAGTAGGTACCCCCTTGCGCGACGATGAGGAGGCGATGAATTCGACGGTCTGGATTCAGGCGGCGCTTTTCGTGAAGGAGACCGCGTTCGCGTACCGGCTTATCGAGCGGGGCATACGCCCTCAATTCGTGGCCGGGCACTCCATCGGTGCTTTTCCCGCCGCGGTTATTGCCGGGGTTCTCTCGTTCGAGGATGCGCTTCGGCTCGTGTGGCGCCGGGCCAAACTAATGGAAGAGGCTTACCCGGAAGGCTACGGAATGGGTGTCGTCATCGGGCTGACCAAAGCGGAAGTTCAGCAAGCCGTAGACCGCTCCCACAGCGAGGCGGCGCCCGTCTACCTCTCCAATATGAACGCCGAGCAGCAATTCGTCCTTTCCGGCTCATTGGAAGGGATTTGGCGGGCTTTTGGGCAGGCCAAAGCGCTGGGGGCAAGCAAAACCGCGCTGTTGAAGGTGCCGATTCCCTCGCATTGCCCTTTGATGTCAGATATATCCGAGGAGTTATTGGAACTGGTACGGACCTTTCCGTTGCGGGAACCCGAAATTCCTTATTTGGCGAACCACACGGGGAGAATGCTCAGGGCGAAGGACAAAATCGCTGAGGATTTGGCCCTTAACGTAGCTTATCCCGTTCGTTGGACCGACATGGCCGCCGTCTGCGTCGAATCCGGAGCCGGCTGCTTTATCGAAATGCCTCCGGGCCATACGCTTTCCCGCCTTGTTAAGCAGGCCCACAGCGGCACCCGGCAGATTGCCGTGGACGAGGTTGGTCCGGAAGCGGCCGAGTATCTGATCAGAAAATGGAAGGAGCAAGAAGAATGAGCAAAGTGGTGCGTTCCTGGTCACAAAAACGCGATAAAAAACTGGAGAAATTAAAGAAGGTAGGGAAATGGCTGGACGGAAAATACGTCGATGCTTCCCGGATCGTCGATATCCTGGAGGCGTTGATGGAACCGGGCGCCAGGGTCGTCCTGGAGGGGGACAACCAGAAGCAGGCGTCTTTTCTGTCCGAGAAGCTGCTGGAAGTCGATCCCGGCAAGGTGCATGATCTGCATATGATCATGTCCAGCATTTCCAGACCCGAGCATCTGGATATTTTCGAAAAAGGCATCGCCGGGCGGCTGGATTTCTCCTACAGCGGCTCGCAAAGCCTGCGCATCGCGCAAATGATCGAAGATGGAAGGCTGAAGCTCGGCGACATCCATACGTATTTGGAATTGTTCGGACGCCTTTTTATCGATCTGATTCCGGACGTCGTGCTGGTGGCGGCGGACAAAGCGGACCGCGAGGGCAACCTTTATACCGGCTTCAACACCGAAGAAACCCCGACGATCGTGGAAGCCGCGGCTTTCAAGGACGGCATCGTCATCGTGCAGGTTAACGAAATCGTGGACGAGCTGCCGAGAACGGATATTCCGGCCTCCTGGGTGGACGTGATCGTCAAAGCCGACAAGCCGTATGCGCTGGAGGCGCTGTTTACCCGCGACCCGCAAAACATCACGGAGCTGCATATCCTGATGGGGATGATGGCGATCAAGGGCATTTACAGTAAACACCATGTACAGTCGCTGAACCATGGCATCGGTTTTAATACCGCGGCGATTGAGCTGCTGCTGCCCACCTACGGCGAAGAGCTCGGGTTGAAGGGCAAAATCGCCAAGCATTGGGCCTTGAACCCTCACCCGACCCTGATTCCGGCGATCGAGTCCGGCTGGGTGGAAAGCATCCACAGCTTCGGCGGCGAGGTCGGGATGGAAAAATATATCGCGGCCCGTCCCGACGTATTTTTCGTCGGCAAGGACGGCACGATGCGCTCCAACCGGGCGATGGGCCAGGTGGCGGGGCAATTCGCCGTGGACATGTTCATCGGCTCGACGCTGCAGATCGATCCGCTCGGCAACTCGTCCACCGTGACCTCCGGCAGATTGTCCGGCTTCGGCGGCGCGCCGAACATGGGCCATGATCCCCGCGGACGCCGGCATGCGACAAAGGCGTGGCTCGACATGATCGAGCACCCGCACGAGCTCTCCAAAGGCCGCAAGCTGGTCGTGCAGATGGTGGAAACCTATGGCGCCAACAAGAAGCCGGTATTCGTGGATTCGCTCGACGCCGTCAAGGTGAAGGATGAATCCGGCCTCGCGGTTACGCCGGTCATGATTTACGGCGACGATGTCACCCACGTCGTCACCGAGGAAGGCATCGCTTACCTCTACAAAACGGACAGCATCGAGGAAAGAAAGCAAGCGCTCGCGGCCATTGCCGGCGTATCGCCCCTGGGCATGAAGAGCAGCGAAAGCGATGTGAGCCGGCTGCGCGACAGTGGCATTGTGGCCTATCCGGAGGATCTCGGCATCATGCGCAGACAAGCTAAGCGTTCGCTGCTCGCGGCGCAGACAATCAACGACCTTGTGGATTGGTCGGACGGGCTGTACGAGCCGCCGGCTAAATTCCGCAGCTGGTCTTAAAGCCATGCTGGCGGCAACTCACGCGGCGTTTGGGGCGGCCTTGGCCGGTAAAGCCGTAAAGGCGCTTATGGACGAGGCCCTGCTAACGCCCAAGCCAGGGCTTGTGGACGCCAGAGACAACGGTTCCCATACGGATATGACCCTTGAGCTTATGCTGAAATCAGCGAAGGCTCTGGAAGGAACATTCCGGGAAATCGCCCGGGTCTCTTACCTTCATCCGGTGAACCAGTCGTTACGCGAACAAATCGCTTTCATCGGGCGGGAAGGCGAGAAAGCGATGCTCGCCGCCACAAACGGCGTCAACACGCATAAAGGAGCGATTTGGGCCCTGGGTCTTCTTACCAGCGCACGGGCCGCTTTCCCGGAGGAACGAAATCCGTACCGGATTATGAGCATCGCCGGGACCATCGCCTCGTTCCCTGACCGGTTCCGCCCAAAGCAGCGCACCCATGGGCAGGCGGTTAAGCGGAAGTATGCGGTTATGGGGGCTGCGGAAGAAGCCCAGTTCGGTTTTCCCCATGTGCGGGAAGCGGCACTGCCCGCCTTGCTGCGGGCCAGAGCTTGCGGGAAAACGGAGGAGGAAGCCCGCATTGAGGCTTTGTTGGCCTTGATGGCCACGGTGGACGACACCTGCATCCTGCACCGCGGCGATTGGCCGGATCTGCTGGCCGTCAAGCGGATGTCCGGCGCGTTCCTGGCTGCGGGCGGCTTCACCACCCTAACGGGCCGGAAGCTGTTTCACCGCCTGTCCGCGTATTGCGAGGCAAAGCGGCTTTCTCCCGGAGGCAGCGCCGATTTGCTTGCCGCAACCTTGTTTCTTGTCGATTAACCTATTTCATGGAGGTGTCCCTTTAGATATGGAAAGATTAGAATTTCAATATCAAACTTCAAAGCCGATCCAAAAGCCCGCGCACATCGGCGTCGTCGGTTCGGGGGATTTGGAGATCATTGTGGAGCCGGTGGAAGGCCAAACGAGCAACGTCAGCATTCTGACGGGCAGCGACGGATTCGGACAAGTTTGGCAGAACGTGCTGACCCGCTTTTTCAACCGTTATCCGATTACCGCCAATTTTACGGTTCATGATTTCGGAGCCACTCCGGGTGTAGTGATGTTAAGATTTACCCAAGTTTTGGAGGTGCTCGATTATGCAGAATAGTTTTGTGGAACTGAACGGACGCGATCGCGCCAAAGCGCTGCTGGATGAAGGAACCTTCCGGGAACTGCTCGGACCGCTGGACAAGCTCCAGTCCCCGCATCTTGAGCCGCAGGGAATCGTCCCGCAGAGCGATGACGGGATCATTTTGGCCGTCGGGGAAATCCGCCAGCGGAAAGTCCTGATCATTTCGATGGAAGGCGCTTTTCAAGGCGGGGGCATCGGCGAAGTCAGCGGCGCGAAAATCTCCGGCGCGCTGGAACTGGCGCTGGAAGAGAACAAGAAAGGGAATACCTTGTATCCGATCATGATCTTCGATACGGGCGGCGTTCGGCTGCAGGAAGCGAACTACGGGCTGCTGGCGATTTCGGAAATCGGCGCCCAGGTCGTAGCCCTGCGCAAATACGTTCCCGTGGTGGGGCTGATTCCCGGCCGCGTGGGGGCGTTCGGCGGCATGTCCATTACGGCCGAGTTATTCACAACATTAATCGCTACAAAAAAAGCCCGCCTCGGTCTGAACGGACCGGAAGTCATTGAGCAGGAGGCAGGCGTAATGGAGTTCGACTCCAGCGACAAAGCGCTGATCTGGAACACCATCGGGGCAAATCAGCGGCTCGATACCGGATTGATCGATGATGTGGTGGAAGATACCATAGGCGCAGTGATCGAGGCGGTCGACGCCGCGCTGGGTGCGCCGGTCAAACCGGCCAAAACCGAGCAAATCGATTTTTATTTGACCCTGCTTAAAGCCCTTGATCCGACCGAGACGTGGACGCCCGAGCGTTACCGTGAATTTTACAAGCAGCAACAGCCGGTCAAGCAGCCTGTACCGCTGGCCAAAGAAGGGGCGGCCGACGCTAGTGACGGCAGAGGCTACCGCTGGTTCTCCCTGCTTACGGGCATAACCCATCCGGTTAGCGACGTGCCTACGGTGCTGGCGGCCGACGTGGAGAAGAACGGGCAAATATGCAGATATATTTCCATCGTCCCGGATGCCGAAAACCGTTTCCCGCGCGTTAGAAAAGGCGAGGTCGGGATGATGGAAGGGTGGACGGTGGCTCAAATCGTCCGGGACGCCGTCCTGCAGGACGAGCACAGTGAGGTCAAACGCCCGATCATCGCCGTGATCGACGTCCCCAGCCAGGCTTACGGTTACAAGGAAGAGATGGTCGGGATCAGCCTTGCGCTCGCGGCGAGCGCGGACGCTTACGCAACGGCCAGACTTGCGGGCCATCCCGTGATCGGCGTCATCGTCGGCAATGCAATTTCCGGCGGCTTCCTCGCCCATGGGCTTCAATCGAACCGGCTGATCGCCTTGGACGACGACAAAATCAATATCCAGGCCATGTCCAAGGCCTCCGCGGCGCGGATCACGAAGCGGACCATCGCCGAGCTGGAGGAAGCGACCAAGAAAGTTCCGGCCATGGCTTACGACGTGCGCAGCTACAGCACGCTGGGGCCGCTGTACCGGCTGTTGTCCGGCATCCAGGCGGACGATCCGCAAAGCGGTGACGTGGCAACCGTGGAACAGACCATTTCCGAAGCGATCGACAGCACCAAAGATGCGCCCTGTGATCTAAGCTTCCGCCTGGAGACCAAAGAAGCTTTGGCCGGCGGACGCACGGCAACGCTGAAGGTTCGCAAGGCGCTGTCCGAGCAATGGTAATGGCGGTCCGGCCTCACGATCTGATCGAGGTTGCCGATCTGGCCTGCCTCTCCATGCATGAAAACCACGAATGGGCCGCGGCCTCGTTAAGGCGGACCCCCTTTGTGGTCGTCCGGCGGTCCTGCCCCCCGGCGGATGGCCGCATTCCCGTAGGCATTCGGGGAGCGGAGCGGAACCAGCGGGAAGCGGCGCTGCTTGCCCCGGAGGGAGCGGGACGGATTGTGACTCCCTATGAGATTGCCGAGCGCCGGATGTGGAACGCCGTGTCTGCGGAGAGACGAGGGCTGCCCGTGATCCGGGTCATGGACAAGGTAGTGGAGTTAATGGCGGACTGGCGCTGGGGTCCTGCAGGCAGCGCCGGCTTCGAAATGGCGACGGGTTGTCCGTCCTTGAAGGTCACCAGCGATCTCGACCTGGTAATGGACAATCCGGAAGCGATGAATTATGCGGAAGCCGCAAACCTGCTGCAGAGGCTGGATAAGCTTGGGGTCCGCATCGATATCCAACTGGAGACGAAGGACGGAGCTTACGTCCTGCGTGAAATCATCGACAGGCGGACAAGCACGGTGGTGCTGCGTTGCCCATCAGGCCCGAAGCTCGTCCGCAATCCTTGGAAATGAGGGTGAAGTGCATTTTATGGAAAACAAAGCGGAACAAAATATCTCTATCAATGAAAGTGATATTTTAAAGGTGTTCGCCGTCTGCGGCGCGATTATGCAAAGCGTGCTGGGGGTGTTTCTGAAACATGCCCATAACGAGGTGGACATGGCCTTGCTTGGCGTCCTATATAATTTGGTAAAATACACGGCGCCGGTCTTTATTTTTGCCATCGTATACGGCATGGTGAAAGGGAATCAGCATACGAAACCGGCCCATTTTTACAAGGAAAAATTCAGCGAGCTCGTTGTCCCGTATTTTCTATGGGCGACCGCCAGCCTGATATTCTTCCCCGACCTGCAGGTGAATCGGCCCGTCACTTCCTTTTGGACGCTGGTGGAATCCTATGTGGTCGGCAATTCATCGCCGCAATACTGGTACACGGTCATGATGCTGCAGTTCCAGGTGTTAATGCCCGTCATTATCTACGTCTGCTACAAGTTTTTGGCCAAGCCTTCGCGGGTCATCCCGACGTTGGTCGTGAGCTTCATTGCCTTCGGGGCCTGGCTGTGGTTCTACGACACCTATGTATTTCACGGCGCTTACGAAATCAGCCTGCGGTATTTGGACCGCTTTTTCGTCAGCTACTTTATTTATGCCCTGCTGGGCGGAATTGCCTGGGTCTATAAGGAGCGGTTCGACGGGGTCCTCCGCCGGCTTCAGTTTCTGCTTATTCCGGCGGCGCTGCTGCTGCTTATTTGGACAAATCAGGAGTTCTTCGGCTTTGGATTCAACGGCATGTCATTCGGCAACCTGATTTATTTGAAGCCGTCGATGACTTTGTACAGCCTGGTTATCATCTTTCTGATCTACATGTTGGCCAGACATTTGATTCGCCTGGGGTCCCGTTCGCTCCCGTATTATAAATGGCTTTCTACTTATGCGTACCGGGCATTTACGGCGAACGTGTTCATTTTGACCATCGTGCTGCGCCTGTTTGGCGATCTGCTCGACGCGCTTCCATTCTTCTCGGCTCTGCTGCTGGTTTTTCTGACGACAGTGGCCTGCTCCTTCACCGTTGTTTATGCTTTTGCACAGCTCAAAATATGGATCGAGCGTGCGGTTTTCAAAAAGGGAGCGGCGGCAAGGGGCCATCGTCATGCGAATGTTCATTAAAGGCTAAAGCATAAAACTGAAATAACTTCTGCGCGGGTTTATTTTGTAAATTATATCGAGTAATAAGGTGGCCATATTAGGCTGCCTTTTTGTGCAATTTTAGGAAGACTTAAGCTGGAGGAGTAGCGCAAAATGAATGAGAAAGCCGTCGTATTTCAATGTTCCGTATGTAACCGGAACTACGAGAAAGCCAAAACAGAACATAAAGATTTTGAAATTACCGGGCTCGATGACGTGATGAAGTGGTCGGATTTCCTGGTGGAGGATGCTCTTCCTTGCTTGGATGAGGGGCTATGGGTTAGTTCCGATAAAGCGCCTGCGGTTGGTGAGAATAGGATTGTGCTGGTGCATTCCCATTTTCATATGTCGGTAGGGGAATCCTTTTGGACATTATATACTCCGATTTTATCAAGCCTCAACGGTTGGGAATGCCATCCCGAGGAAATTGAAGCTTCAGCGTTTGTGAAGTGCAAGCTGGAACGAGTGTTTGTTCAAAATGTGAAACAAGCCTGGGTTTCGATTAAAGTTGAAGATATTATGTTGTTAACGGATCTCTGCACAAAAATACCGCCGCGTGACGGCTCTGGATATACGGAACATCTCAGTTTTTATAGAAACCCTAGTATTTTTCATTGGCAGGATTGGTTCTTGGTATCTTCCAGCGCTGAAGGAGACCTGGGTGTGTGGGGATTGGTTCGAAAAAAAGAGGAAAGCTACCACCTGATCACTATGGGAGACTGGGATTTTCATTTGGATATGGCGTATGGCGGAAACTTGATTCTTCCGAAGCCGGAATGGGACGATCTGTTAAAAAAGTGTACTTGGTACGATTAAAAAAACCGGCCACGGAGGTACCATACTCCGTGCGCCGGAAAAATCAGCGTTTTATCCACGCCCGCTCCAGATCCATCTCCCGAATGCATTCGGCCGTGTCGTGTTTGTCGTTGTCAATCAGCGGCGCCACCGCGTACGCATGCATCTCTTCGGCCGAATGGGGCCGCAGAATCGGATCTAACGCATCCAAATCGTTCGTCCCCTCATCAAGCCACCGGGCCATGTTCTCCGGAGAGAGAATCGCCGGCATCCGGCTCTCAAATTCCCCGATCAACGGGTTGGCTTCGGTCATGACCAGAGTGCAGGTGCGAAGCGGTTCCCCGCGCGCATCCCGCCAGATTTCGTATAAACCGGCCACCCCGAACATGGCGCGGTTTTTCATGATGACCCGCACCGCGTATGACTTCTTGCCTTCATTTTTCCAATAGTAAAATCCGTTGCATGGGATGATGCACCGCTGCTTGTTCACCATTCTGCGGTAAGTCGGATTCCGCTGCACATTCCGGAGATCCGCGTTGATCGCATCCTTTCCCCAGTAGGGCACGAATCCCCAACGGAACTCGTCCAAAATCCGCTCCCCGTTCTGCTGCAGCACGACCGGCGTATGTTGCGTGGGGCTAATGTTATAGCGGTTTTTATAGTAGTACATCACCCGCTCGATCTGAAAATGCTCCTGAACCTCCGCCAGCTCGGCCGCCATGGAAAAACGTTGACACATGAAACATCAGCCTCCTATATAACCTAACTTATAGTGTTTGACAAAGAAGGAAAAATATTCATTTGGCTCCTTCGGCGGAAAAATTTTCTTGTCTATTTTTCAAAAAAATCTTGGTAAGGTAGGAGATAGCAATCGATTAAGAGGTGATGTTGTCATGATGAAGAAACGCTGTTTGTTCTGCGATAAGATTGTCTTCACTAAACAGGAAGGCGAGTATGATAGATATATGGACTGTTTCTGTTCACCGGCGGGTCTTATAGCTTGCTGACGGACAGCTACAATGCAATACAATCGCTTCCGCACCAAAAGAAACGCGGCTTGCTTCATTTAGTTTCGGCGTATATCCGGGAGCGGACGGATTGTAGTGAAAAGGTCGCTTTATCCGCCAACGATATGGAATCCATTGCAAATTCTCCCGACATTCCGGCGAACATTCAAGACAAAGGGAATCGTTTGCTCCAGTATTTGCATAGACATTCCAATGGTCCGGGGGAGCCGGTGATCATTCATCCGCTCTCCAACAGCTACAATCTGACGTATTCTCCCAACCTGCAAGAACTGGTATATATCATTGATAAGCTGAGAAACGAGCAATTGCTCATTAGGGAAGGGATTACCTTTCAACTGACTGAAAAAGGATGGAGGGAAGCCGTCGCCAGCGCCGCAGGAAAAAACTTAAAGCCATGCTCCGTTCTTATTTCGGATGAGGAGGATTTGCGTACGGAGTGGCAGGCTAAGCTGCTCCCCAAAATCGAGCAGTACGGTTATCTGCCGCGCTTGCTGGCGCAAAGGAACACGCAGGGCAGTGAAAAATATTCCTTGGAAGCGATAGCGGACAGCAAGCTGGTGATAGCGGATTTAACGGGTCAATCTCCTGAGGTGTATTTTGCGGCGGGATATGCGCTCGGTTTGAACATCCCCTTGATCTGGACCGTAAGCAGCAGCGATGCCGATACACTCCCTGTAAAAATCAAGGAGATCCGTCCCGTTGTTTGGGATACCGTTGAAGAATTGGCGGTCATTCTCCAGCAGCGCTTGAGTTGATAGAAGGGCTCCGGAAAGCGGGGCACAGAGGAGGCAGCTTATGTCTCCTCTAAGTTTTTTATAAAAGGGATGGCCGGCCGCACCTTGTTCATGGCGCGTTCCTTGGCTTCATCCAATACGTGCGTATAGATTTGCGTGGTAGAAATGTTCTCGTGGCCAAGCAGTTCCTGGACAGCGCGCAAATCAGCGCCGTTTCGCAGCAGATCCGTAGCAAAAGAATGGCGCAGTTTATGAGCCGATAGGGGGACACCCTTAAATTGAGGATATTTCTCGGCCAGAGCTTCGAATGTCTTATCGGCGATGGTTTGAACCATACGTTTACTGATGCGGCGGCCGAATTGCGAAATGAAAAACGCGGGCTCGTCTTTTTTGTTCCGCGGTTTAATTCGTTGGTCCAGCGACATCTGCAAAAGATAACGCAATTCCTCCGGAAGCGGGATATACCTCCATTTTTCCCCTTTGCCAAGCACCGACATTTTGGATCCGAAACGATAAAAATCAGTAATGTTCAGCCGGACGATCTCGCTTACCCGCAACCCGGCGTAAGCCATCAACGCGATAATGGCAACGTCGCGCACGATATACCTTCCCTTTACAAGCTGGAGGCACGCATCCAGGAATTGCTTTTGAAGAAATACCGGTTGCCGGTTTTTCTCGATCTTCGCTTTTTCAATATCCATCGCCGGGTTGTGGCTGCACACCCTAAACCGGACCAGAACTTTATAGAACAAACGGATTGCGGACTGGCAACGGTTTCGATAGCGGGGGCCGGCGCCGGATTCGCGAACCCGCGTGAGATGCTGCAATATGTCAATGTCGGTTACATCGGCAACCGCTTTACCGTTCAATCCCGCGAGAAAGTGTTTGATGTCGTGGAGGTAGCCGTTCTGGGTTTCCTTTGAATATTCACGATCCTTCATATATACCAAAAAAAGGTTCAATTCACGCTCATATAGCTCCAAAGTATCTGTATACTTCATCCATTCGCACCTGTCCAATCGCTTACAATCGAAATTACATTAAACGTACATTTAACGCAATTTAATTATAGCAAAAATCGCCCAAAAGAAGGAACTATCGTGCATATAATTTTTAATTTTTAGGTAAAGAGATAAAGGTTTCATGCATGAACAGAGTTGAGAAATGACAACTTAAGGAAGTGGTATACATCACAATGTCCAAAGGAGGATACCTGTTATGGCTCACCAGAAGAGAAGGAAAGAAGCGGCCTGGAAGTCACGCAAGCAAGAACAGCATCCCCATGGTAAAATCAAATCGCTCAAGGAATTGTCCAGCGAATAGGATTGAGGAGTATACTACTTGAAAGCGAAGGACTGCCGGCGGAAATTGCCGGCAGTCTTTTTTTTGCGCGAGAGGCCCAGGCAATTGTGCATGGGTCTACACGATTTTGCCATATTTCTATCAAATCAAAAAATATGTTGAAAAATATAGCAGGATTAATGGGGGAATATGTAAAATAGTTACTCTAGCAATCTCTTTTTGTCTTATTTTAGGAGATTGACCCTATTTAGTAAAGGAGGCAGATGATAGGTTGATTTAAGCGCTTCAGGCTCGGCTTTTAGCAGGTAATTATCTTCTTTTGCAAGGAGGACAAACCAATTGAAACAGGCCAAAATATTCGGCAAATCGGGCATTTGGCTGCTCGTTGCCGCACTTATCGTTCCGTTGTTTTCACTCGCCGCATTCAGCGAGGAGGGGGCGGCGGCTGCCGCAAACGGCGATAAAATCATCGTCGGCTACTGGCATAACTTTGACAACGGGTCCAGCAACATCCGGCTGCGCGATGTCCCTTCGAGCTATGATGTCATCCAGGTTGCATTTGCGGAGCCTTCAGGCGGTGCAGCGAGCGGAGATATGGCTTTCCAGCCTTATAACGCCTCGATCGGCGAATTCCAAGCCGACGTACGGGAACTGCAAAGCCGGGGCAAAAAGGTGCTGATCTCCATCGGAGGAGCCAACGGAGCCGTGGAATTGTCCACCGACCAGGCCAAACAGAAATTTGTCAGCACCATGAAAAGCATTATCGATACGTACGGCTTTGACGGCCTGGATATCGATTTGGAAGGAAGCTCGCTGTCCTTGAATCCGGGCGACACGGATTTTCGCAACCCGACGACGCCTAAAATCGTCAACCTGATCTCCGCTGTGCGGGAGATCGCGAACAGCTACGGTTCCGGCTTCGTCTTGACCATGGCGCCGGAAACAGCGTACGTGCAAGGCGGATACGCCGCTTACGGCGGTCCGTGGGGCGCGTACCTTCCGGTCATTTACGCTTTGCGCGATTCGCTGGACTATCTGCACGTGCAGCATTACAACTCCGGATCGATGACCGGTTTGGACGGGAAATCCTATGCCCAGGGAACGGCGGATTTCCAGGTGGCTATGGCCGAGATGCTGCTGCAGGGATTTGACGTTGGCGGCAATGCAAACAACCATTTTCCCGCCCTGCGCCAGGATCAAGTGCTCATCGGGCTTCCGGCGACGCAGTTCGCGGCAAATGGCGGATATACGGCGCCGGCCGAAGTGCACAAAGCGTTGGATTATCTCGTTAAGGGGCAATCTTTTGGCGGAAGTTACACGCTGCGCAATCCCGAAGGATATCCCGGCTTCAAAGGGCTGATGACCTGGTCGATCAACTGGGATAAAGCGGCCAACTACGCCTTCTCCGGCAGTCACCGGGCCTATCTGGACAGCTTGGGCGGCGGAGGCAATCCCGATCCAGATCCCGATCCGGAACCGGATACCACACCGCCAACCGCTCCCGGTAAACTGCGCGTAACGGGAGCCACGCCGACAAGCATCAGTCTCGCCTGGGATGCTTCCACGGACAACGTGGGCGTTGCCGGCTACACGTTAACGTATGATGCCGGAAGCGTAAACGCAACCGGAACCGCAGCAACCGTTAGCGGTCTGTCTCCGAATACGACTTACACCTTTTCGGTAACCGCTAAAGACGCCGCCGGCAATATTTCCGCGTCCGCTTCCGTTCAGGGAGCGACGACGGCGGAGGATGATCCGGGTGAAGGTGAAGTTCAGCCTTGGGAGCCATGGGTTGCCTACCGTATAAATGACCTGGTGTCCTATAACGGCAGCATTTACGCGTGCATTCAGGCGCACACCTCGCTCCCGGGCTGGGAGCCGGCAAACGTGCCTGCATTGTGGCAATTGCAGTAACCAAGGCAGCGCCTATTTGAGGCTGAGCCGATAGGGGAATTTGCGGAAGCGGGGGACGCCCCGCTTCCTTGTTTTGCGCTGCCGCAACCATGCGGAGAATGTCCCCGTTGCAACGAACTCTTCGCCGAAATCACACAAAATAGCCGCTGGTACAACCGTTAGATTTTCGGCCGGGCGATAGTTTGGTTCGAAAACCGGGTCAGCCTGACCTAAATCAACTGCCAAGGGCGCCCGAAAGCTTGGGGATAGGGAAGTGGAGTGGGCGGCAGATTAACACTCGCTGTCCGGAGACTTTGCACGATGATCCCGTTTGATCAGGTAGCAGAGAGAAGAACAAGCTCGGGAGAAATAAATGTTTGTGGAGAAGCAGGAAGGGGTTAGGAGAAGGGGTTAGGAGAAGGAGTTAGGTTTAGGGGAGGCGATACAGACTGGACAAGAGATCAGGACAGGAGATCAAGGACAAAGCGCAAGGGAAACGAAAAGACCGTGATTTTGCTGTAGCCGGAACCCTTCCGTCTGCAGCAATGCCCGCATTGTTCATGCTAATCCACACCAATCAAGTTGATCCGCATTAAACTAACCCCTACCGTTCAAGCGGCTTGATCAAGCCACAGCCGCAAGGGGCCTGTACGGTTGGCGCGCGATCAGCTTGCGGTAAGGGAGTGCCGGTATCGCCACACACATCTGCAGCAACTTCTGCCGCATCGTTTCTTCCGCTCCGGGCAGTCCTCCTTGCAGGCGCAGCCGGCGGCGTCCGGTGCATTCGTTCAGATACGCCTGCAGATGCTTCAGTCCCAAGGCTCCATACGTACTTTTCAGCGATTCCCACGCCTCTCTCACCACTTTCCGCAAGGGCGCATACAGCCGAAAGGCCTGAGGGAACAGCTGTACCGCCGATGTATGGACATCCACATGCCCGCCAATAAACGCGGTTAGATCGTGACGGTCTGCCCTTTTTTCGCTTCCCCGTTTATACGGCACCAGGCGGATTTTGACCTGCTCCGGCTCGCCCGACTCCGTGACCGTGCAGCCGGCTACGACCGCTGAGGCGTACGGATGCGAAAGCTGACACCGGGACGGGTTACGCCCATACTGATCGCTGTTCACCTTCACGTCTCCAGAAAGCAGTTCCCTGGCATCGAACTCCCCCACGGCATGGCGTATTTTGTGCAGCAGCGACCAGGCGGTTTTGTAGGTGACCCGGATCACCTTGCTCAGCCGCAGCGCCGAGATGCCATCAGGGAGCAGGAACAACTCCAGGGCCTGGAACCACTTCACCAAGGGGAGATGCGTTCCTTCAAAAATCGTGCCGAC